>ODAJ012184684.1_pt1 | contig 12843 bp, 15 predicted proteins | sample 1539241 | NCBI WGS metagenome assembly ODAJ01 (sample SAMN02144231, study PRJEB22623) | gut metagenome | biome: sheep rumen | host: Ovis aries | place: New Zealand | reverse complement strand
GATAAGACCCTGCTTCTCCAAAAGCTTGGCATCCACTTCCACTTCCTTTTCTTCCTCTTCCGCCTTTACAAAGCCCAGAGACTTTTTCTTTTCCTCATGCTTCATGGTTATCCCTTCAAAAGCTCCGCCACAGATAAAGAGGATATTCTCTGTATTCATGCGGACTCTGTTGGGTGTGGTGGGGTTCTTTCTTCCACCGGTAAGAGCTACATCCACCTCGGAACCCTCTATGATCTTAAGTAGCGCCTGCTGAACACCCTCACCCGATACATCTCTGGATATAGAGGTTGATTCGCCTTTTCTGGCGATCTTATCGATCTCATCGATATAGATGATACCTCTTTCAGCCATTTCCAGATCCATATTGGCATTCTGAAGTAGTCTTAAGAGGATATTTTCTACATCATCGCCGACATATCCTGCTTCTGTAACCGTGGTAGCGTCACATATAGCGAAAGGAACACCGATAAATTCTGCAACAGATCTGGCTATCTCTGTCTTTCCGCAGCCGGTAGGACCAAGCATAAGCACATTGGACTTCTTAATATCTGTTCTGCCTGAAATAATACGCTTATAGTGATTATAGATAGCTACTGAGATTACTTTCTTTGCTTCTTCCTGACCGATGACCTTCTGATCAAGCCAGTGCTTTATCTGTTTGGGATCGGGTACTCTTACATTTCTCTTTTTCTTCTGAGGAACATAGTTCTCCTCATACACCATTTCTTCCTTGTTCATCTGCCGTCCTCCTCTTCTCCTTAGATTATTCACCACTTTCACCACCATATCACTCTCGTTTCTCATTCGTTCTGCTTATATATGAAAAAAATTTTTTTTCTAAAACAATATTTGGAGGAAAAGGACGCAAAAAGCCCATATATAGTGCAATGCTAATTAGTTAAGCCTTTAACACAATAACACCCCCTCAACCTAATTTTTTGAAAAAGGGAGGGGGTGTTTTTTTGTAAAATGTCTATTCTTGACTTTTTAACTTATATTTCTATTTCTTCCATTATTGTTCGTTCTTGATTCATGCTATTTTCCATCATAGCTTTAAGGTCGTATACTCTTGGCACTATGGTTGCATCCATTTTTTCCACACAATGATTAAGCCATGGAAAATGAGTATATAACTGTTCAGTAAATCCTTGTAATTCAATTAGTGACATAGGTTTATCAGACACATATCCCGAATATTGCCTATGAGAAAATCCGTGGGCTTCCATATAGTTTTTAATAACTCGATATGCATCTTTGGGGTTCGTCGAAGAATAATATTGTTCAAGAGCACTTATACTTAGGTCAAAATTGATAGCGTATTTCCTTTTATAAAGCCCAGACGCTTGATTATTTGGCAAATACATACCTTTGCTCTCCATCACGATAATATGACAGCGCATCTTCAGTACATCCGTCATCTGCCTGAAACCAAAGCCATTTTGATGCACATTTTATAAACCATTTGGTCTTTTTAAGGATGATATTGGCAGCTCCTATGGTCTCAAAACTCCCACCACAGTACCATCCTTCTTTATTTCGTTTCATATTAAACTTTGCGAATATTTCATCCAGATACTCTATTGCATTATCAAGAGAAATATCATATTTTTTCAATTTCTCTTCATCAAATTCAATGTATATTCTGTCCTTATTGTCTCTCATTCTTTTTCCCTTTCCTTTATATGAAAAATCCGCCAGAAAATTACTTACCTTTATTTTACAGAAGAATTGTACAAAATGCTATATATGATATTAAATATCCTTTTCTTTGTCCGATTCCGACTCTATAAGCTCATACGCCTCATCATAGATAGCGGAGATATACTCAGGCGGGATGTTCTTATAGCTGTATGCTTCATACATAAGCTCACCATTGCTGTCTGCATCCCTTTTAACGGGAAAATCAGCGGGGAGATCTATCTGAAGTATGATAAGCTCATCCTCTTCCTCAAAAGCCTCTCCAAGCCAGTTAAGAAGAGCGTTATCCATGTCTTCTTTACTCGGAAAAAGAAAGACTGCTTCTGCCTCTTCTTTGGCTTCCTGACTGCGGTCTCCTATCTGAGCAAGAAGACCCTCTTTTTGTATCGCAGACAGGTTCTTTCTCGGCGTTACATGAAAATATCTGTCTTTCTTGTTCTCCAGATCATCAAACATATTCAGCTCCTGTTCTCTTTTATCACATCGACAATAAGAGATATAAAGAAGAAGTCTGCCGGTTTTACCTTCATATCTCCCTCCATTCCTTTGTTACCGTATCCACTTCCACGAACTTACAGTTTCCTATCGGAGTTCCGTTACTGTAAGTTGAGAAAGTATCACAGACAAGCAGGTTATCAAAATAAAGAGAAGCCTTACGGACCGGCGTATGCCCCACTACCTGTAAAAAACCCTTATCATAGAAGTAATATCCATCCCCCGGTCTTGCCCATATAGGTGAAGCATCGTCCCAGAGCTTGTTATCCGGCATCGCATTTGTGCTTTCGATGATATGTTCGATGCTTGAATCCGTATCATAAGCAAAATGTGTAAGGATAAAGCCTTTGGTAAGTCCTGCGTGAGAAAACAGTACATTATCAACCTTATGGATAAACTTCCAGCGGTCTTTTCCATGAGACTTATACAGATCGTTTAATCTCGCCACAACTGTATCTCTGGCAAGCGTAGAATATCCGCTCTCCAGTCTTTTCCAGACATAAGAAATATCGTGGTTTCCATAGCAGATCAAACTGTCCGGATAAATGTCCAGAAACCTGTCCAGATGATCAAAAGTATCATCATATAAACCGATATTGCTCTGTTTGCCCCAGTCATCGACAAAATCACCTAAAAATACGGCGTTATCGTATTCTCCACGCTCCATTTCTGTTATCGCTTTATCGATGATATCTGTTTTTAAGTGGATATCCGGTATTACAAGTATTCTCATATGTTTTCTCCATTCAGATTATTGGTTTTAGCGTAATTTATCCGCCTCCCAGGCGGGAATATCTACCGATATATTTGTATTTCCAAGGGAAATCCTTTCCAAATCCCCCTCAAAGACAAGCCCTATCTGTTTTGAAAATTCAGAATTTTTCAGCTCATCCATGGTATAGTCATCCAGTAAAAGACAATCGTTATCGAAAAAGCAATACTCAAGATAATTGTCCAGATTTTCATAACAGGCCATACAATCCTCAAGATACTCATTCAGTTCTTCTTCATCTTCATAGCCATCACTATCCAGACACCAAAGCTTTAAGTCCTCCATCATCTTGGTTCGATCCGGCTCGGGTACAGACATTACGATCTTATCCTCTTCGTTACAGTCTACACATTCATCTATTTCTTCCCGGATCAGATAATAAAGGACATAATATAACAAAAGAGATGGTATGTAGCTTTCTTCCGCTCTTAACAGATCATATAAACTGAAGAACTCCGATGCCATGCAGGAATAATCATACCAGTCAGGAAATAAGGTGCTGATATATTCCGCAAATTCCTCATCTTTTTTAAGTTTATCCGCATCAACGAGCTTATACAGATCCTTATTCCAGTCTGCAGTCCCACTTTTATCGATAAAATAGGAGTCAGGATCGTCGGAATAAAAAACAAACGATGATATCTGGTTTGTCAGAAGATCTATCAGACGATCATTAACAAACTTACAACCGATATCATTACTATCCTGATATCCGGGTAATGATGGCATATATAACATATTTGTTATTCTCCTTTTTCCTCTTTTATACAGCTTACAATGGTTACATATGGTTTCTGACTGTTACAGGTATATAGTATAAGGTCTTTATCATTGCCGTATACGGCAGAGCTTCCGTCTGAATAGATAAGCTCTCCACGGTTTATGGCGTTAAGGTCAACGCCTTTTACCACATATATATCTTCGCCAAGAGATATCTCATCTCCCTCCTTTAACTCCTTTATCACGGAAAACCCCTGGTTTACATGATCTCCTATCACAAAGGTGTTGTCATCAAAGGTAAAATAAGCTGCTGAATATTTAGCATCCACTACCTTTTGAGTAGTGCTGTTTGTGATATGGACGGCATTATAAACATCTATAGAATAGTCTTTTATGGTGAGGGTCGTATAGTACGGTGTACCATAAGTCTTTTCCATGTAAGAGCGCCGGTCTTCTGTTTCCTGTATGATACGAACCACATCTGTCCACATAGAAGTTTCTATGGGAAGATCGGGATTGCCGAATAAGCTTAATATCAGCCATGAAAAGATAAAATTCATCTCATATACCTCCACTAAAAACCTAAAGATATATGAGAAAAATTAAAATCTTATGTTAATCTCCTGTTTTTGCTATCTCTATCTCCGGGTTCATTTTTGTCTTGCACTTTTCGCAATAAGCACAGATGTGGTCGCTGAAAGCCCCACATACCGAACATCTGAATGGGCTCTTGCTGTCTTCATACTCAACCCAGTGAGCTCCCTTTACAGCGCCGTGAGGCAGATCTTTGGCAGCGTTAAAGATATAATTCGGAACGATCTTATTATGGATAAGTTCCTCATCCGATGTTTGTGAGATGCTGTAAGCGACCATCTTGGCTCCTTTCTGTACATTCTGACCTTTCTGGTTCAATATCATTAAGTTAAGTCTGCCTTATCTTTCATACCAAATCAATTTTCCACATTCTCGTAACATTTGTTCGGTCATTAAGTCATCCAGATATATTCCAAGATTCTCCACCTTGTAAATGGCGATAATATCCTGTTCAGATCCACGAGAATAGTCTTTTTCGTTTGTAAATTTCCATCGACCTGTTTGCAGATGCTTGTCTTTATAGAAGTAAAAATTCACAGGATTAAACCAGTCTCTGCCCATGATAATACCATTGATCACCAAGCCTACTTTGTGTTCTCTCGTTATGACAAACATTCCTGTTTGAAGTTCAGGTGGAGTTTTTCGTATATACATACATCAGATCCTTTCTTAAACTTAATGACATTGCTTTCTGCTTATATATGAAAAAAAATTTTACACAAAATAAAAAAATGAGGTCACATTATGTGACCTCAATCCCGATGTTCTTTTGATGGTATCTTATCATTAACGCTTTATGCAACCCGAAGAGCAAAAGACCTATAGCTAATTCTATGCCTATCGTTTCAGCGTATGTCTTATTTCGATAACCCAAACTGTCGTTTTCTCCACAGATGGTTATACAGTCTCCGGTATTTAAAGACTTATACTCCTTTTCGCTTATCTTTAAAGTAAAATCTTTATCACTGGTCTTGCCGTTTAAATAATAGCCGTCTGCTTCCTGCGTTAAGCTGTCTTTCCCGGCCTGATAGATGTATCTCTGACTCTTAAGCCCTGAGATGTATAAAAGACCCGATAAGCCTATGATACAGAGCGTTATAAGCGTAAGAGCCTTGCTTAAGTCTGCCAGGCGGTGTTCGCTTAAATAATCAACTCCAAGCCACCACCAGAAGATATACATGATGCAGATCACCAGTCCGCAGGCAATAACATTCAGTAAAACGACCGGAACCCATAACGGAAGCCCAAACCATATCGAAGCTACAGCTGACATATTGATACCCCCTTAAAATACCAGATGATGAAGTATGAGAAAAAGTACCCCCAGAATGATAAATCCCAGATAGAGTCCAAAACGGACTTTGGAATTGGTTATCTTTTTGTCCAGAAAAGCCTCTACAGGATGTCTCTCCTCATAAGGCTTATTCTTTGCGTCTTTATCATAGCCAAGACGCTCGAGGACGGTATTTCCCTCAAGGTTGGACTTGCCAAGATTCAGCTCAAAGAAACCTCTGCGGTCTTTTGAGGACTTTTTGGCTTCTTTTGTCGCTGACTCGAAGTTTTCACGGGATTGCTTAAGCTTATCCAGCTCTGCTTTGTATTTGTCCGACTGCAGGCGCATCTTTTCAATAAGCTCTTTCTCGGAAAGATCTGAAAGATCGTCTGTATCTGTGATCCCGGAATCCGTAACATCACCGGAACTTTCACTGTTTCTTTTGTCCAACACATAATAAGAGTCGGTATCCGGCTCTTTCTCATCTTTTCTTTTGTTATAGTCTGCAAGAGGATCTTCTTCTATCCAGCCATCATCGCTTGTTTCCTGAGACGAAGAACTTGCTTCCTCAAGCATCTTTTGCAGATCGTCCATATTTACACCTCATATATTAACAGCTCTCTGACTGATATTAAGCTAAGGAACCCCCTCTGTTCATTTGCCGTATCCCGGTGAAGGATGGACTATGTGCCTAAGAGGGTGCCCCGAACATACAGGCACAGAACATTATCGGGTATGATCCGTTTAAAACAAGATACCGGTAAAATCTACCAAAAACCCGATATCCCAAATCCCCCGGATCATACAAGGCGGTGGGATTTATGTCAGTAAAAGAGTCTGTATACGAAATCATCCGTAAACAGCTTGATCTCTACTCTGTTTATATATGAAAAATTTATTTTTCCAAAACTCAGGCATCTTCGTCGTAATAAAACCCTTCTGCTTCATAATCATTCCATGCTTCATTCCAGATATCGATCAGTTTATCCTCCAGTTCTTCCGGAATCTCATCAATACCGGCCATAGCCGCTATATCTTCAAGATACTGTCCTATATCTTCCTGCGGATAAAGGGTGGCGGACTCATAGGCATCACACATAAGCTGTGAATACCATTCGTTGAACTCATCATCTTCGTCACAACGCTCTTCAATGCTCTTTCCATTATCCAGATCTTCAGGAATATCCATATAATCGGAAAGACTCATCTGACCGGGGATCTCAGGATCCTGTCTTTTTCCGAATACGGGACGATAAGGGATATAATCACTGTTATAAGAAGGATAATTCCCACCCCAGAAACTGCCTGCAGTGTAATTTCTGCCGTATTTATAGAATTCTGTTTCTTTGGCATTAAGAACAGCGGCGTCTTTTACCGCTTTCAGTTCTTCTATTTTATCAGGGAAACTCTTGCTCATTGTATAGATCGCAGAGGCAAGGCAGTCGCAGTAGCCGTAAAGGACGGCCTCTTTGGTACGAAGACCGCTGTTAGAGTGCATGGAACCGTCGGTAGGCAGGTCTAAAGAAAACGATAAGCAGTTCTGCTTTGCATAGTAATAAGACTCATCACATTCGGTTGTGTCTTTTGCCTGATAGGATTCCGGAAGGAATGAATTATCGTCCTTTTTCTTCATTCTTACCACTTCAAAGGACTGTTCTGACCCCTCTGTTTCCATCAGTCTGTTTAAAAGACCGACTCTTTCTTCCTCAGAAGGTGCATGAAGCCCCTCAACCGTACATAAACGGTCATGGTCATATCCTTCATAGGTAACATCCAGCACGATAACCCCGGGATATGAGCCTGATTTATTCCTCATATATGCCAGGGAATACTCTGCTCCGGTAAATCTTCCGCTCTCTTCTTCCGCCGTAAAGGCGAAGTAGACATTCTCCGGCATCTGCCTGTTGAGCATCATCTCCACACAGGCGCCGTTGGTTCCCATATTGTCGTAAGTGCCCTTCATATATTTCGTTTCTTCGTTATATTCGCTGAAAGGCTTTGTGATATCAGAAACAATATCTGCATGAGAAGATACCAAAACAGTTTCCTTTCCAAATTCCACAGGATTCTGCCCAAATATCCACGCATGGTCTGATTTTTTGATAAGATGGAACGGGCTTTTTTCTCTCTCAAGGATCTCCGCTATCTTATCCAGCTTTTCTGTCTCCTTAAATCCACGCTTGTTCGATCTTGCCGGTAAGGAAATCTCTTCCAGTATCTCTTTAATATCCATATCTCACTCCTTTATTTTTCCAGTTCCTCTTCTTCCTCGTAGTCCGACATAAAGCCCATAACCTGCTCGACGATATTGCCGTACTGAAGATTTTCCTTTGCAACCGCAGCACTTCTTTCATACGGGATCCCGAAATAAGGCTCTACGATACCGTTTTCTTTAAGCCATACGATACCCTTATTGTCGTCAACATCGGAATAGAGGTAATCGTAGTAGGTGACCACGCCCTCGTCCAAAAGCTTTTTCGCTTTTTCCACCGACTTGATCTCAAGGACAACATCTTCGTCTTTTCCGGGCTGGACTTCCGCATCATCTTCATAGCTTAAAACATAGACATCATAAGGAGTTACATGAGGCGTAACATCAGGTGCTCTTCTTAACTGTCCTCTTGCTTCAGAGGAGAGTCCGTTATACCCGCAGCCCATTAAGATATTCTTATAAGGACTGTTTAATATATATTCGCCTATCGCTTCTTTGTACTGACCGATCTCTGCGTCGTTGGCGAATTCTATATTGTCAAGTACCAGCGTATCTTCATCCCACTCCCACGCTTCTGCCTGAGCATATATCTTTCCGGTATTTTTGTTCTCCAGAACCCAGAAGCCGGCGTGGCTGTTGGTAAGACCATACATCATCGCCGATTCACCTGCGTCTCCGAGTGCCTGACAGCAGTTGGTAAGCTCTCCCAAAGAAACCTGTAAGGGGTCTGTACCCTCAAGGATACGACCACGATAACGCTCATATTCCGTAGGTTTGTCCTTTAAGAGGCACTCACAGTTCCTTAACTTAAATCCGCAGTCCTTATATGCCTTTTCAACCTTTTTAACCATGGAGATACTGTCTTTATAAGACAGCTTCGTCTGGACCGCTTCTACAGTCATATCCGGGTTGATATCCAGATTCTTTCTCTCTTCGTATATCTCTCTCATAAGAGAAATATTGGTATCGGGGTGATTTGCCATCCATGCGGCTGCACGGATAAGGCTTCTGTCTTTCTTCTGAGCCCCTTTTGCCACCAGGGCAGATATCATTTCGCATAACTCTGTTTTCCCGGTAAGTCTTACGATCTGGTCTGTATCAAAGAAACAGAAAAGATTTACAGCGTCAGCTTTGGGGATACCGGAGTTCATAAGATTTCTTACGGGATTTAACTGAAACTTCGCCACGATCTCTTCGGGACTTCTTCTTATCCCGTTTTCCTTATAATATTCCATTGTCGCAGCGATCATCGGCGTTATCTGGGGGATACGCCCACGAAAACGGCTGTCTTCGGAAAACAGCTCGTTAAGACGCTGAAGGTCTTCCGTATCGTTAGGCATCTCTCCACTCTTGATATTTCCCTGTACGGGGTAATCTTCCAAAAAGAGATCCGCTTTACCCTGATGCTCTGCTTTTAAGAACTTCTGCGCTCCAAAAGGGGTCATCGCAGGATATTCGCTATAAGCAGAAATGATAAGATCATACATTCTGTTTGCAGCGATACCTCTTGACTGGGAACACTCAAACATCATCTGGACATAATCCAAAGGGATCTCCTGTCCTTTGTAGCGAACCACTTTATCCGGATCATCCGCATACCTCATATAAGAGCGGTCATAAAGATCCTCTCTTCCCTCTTCGATTTCGATCATAATAATCCTCCTTATCAGTATTCCCGGTCTTCCTCTTCTTCATCCTCATCAAGGCCGATCTCATGCAAAAATCTCTTTTCATCGATCTCATCAAGGATCTCGGTCATGTTGTTCATAGCAGGAATGATATTCTTCTTTCCCGGGCCCTCAAACCTGATCGTGATACTGTCCTCTGTCTGTTCCATTTCCGAAGCCTTCAAAAAAGCCTGTGCAAGACTTGTAAGCTTAACCTCTTTATTAGCGATCTCCATTGTTTATTCCTCCTGTTTGCAATCAGTTTTCCGGGCGTTTATATAACCCTTCTATTCTATATATGAAAAATTTTTATAAAACATACTATCAGCCCTTTTGGCTGTTTTCATTTTGTCTAAAAATATTTTTCATATATGTGTAGAAAGGACCGATGCAATATCGGAGCGGTGTAAAACTATGATCAGCCAAGGTATGAAGATCCGTCAGAGTGGTCAAAAGAATGTGCAACCTGAGAGAAAAGAGAATATCCAGGTCATAAATGATTTTCCGGGCATTGTTCACTATATCATCGACGAATACGGAAACGACTATATCTTCCCCGGCGACGATGATACTCCGGACTGTATCGTAAAACAGCCCGGCAAGCTCACTTTTTACAAAAAAGACGGTCAAAACTGTCTGTGTATCATAACTGAATACGGCGCTATCAGTGTTTCCGGTGAGGTGATCAAGCAGGAAAACAACTTTATCACCTTTAAGTCGAATAAGTACAAGATCATTCTTGAAAGGGATGATCGGATGATCGAGAGCGCTATTTTGGCTGAGTGGAATTTCATCGCCAAATTAAGAGAGCAGCAAAGAGTATCCGAATTCCGGACTATACTTGCAGATGCGATAAGAGATGAATTAAGACAAAGAGGGCTTAATGTTCCACCCAATATGTTTTTGGATGATAAAGACGATAACGGTGACGCTGGAGACAATGGAGATATCAACTCCGGCTTTGCCGGTGACGGTATTGATAATCTGTTTATTTAAAGAGGTAATACATGAATAAGAACTCTGTTATATGTAACTTTATAAATGACCATAAGGATAACTGGGAGGAGCTTCTTACGACAAAGAACATCGTAGTTAAGATCTCCGACAATATCTTTAATAAGGGTATCCGTGCGGCTATCTTTAATTACAACGACTTTGCCGACTTTTCAGACCCTGTGGTACAGGAAGCCAGAGGTATCATCATAGACCTTGACAGCCTTTCTGTGCTCTGCTGGCCTTTCCGTAAATTCGGCAACTATAACGAGTCTTATGCAGACAAGATAGACTGGTCTACAGCCAGGGTTCAGGATAAGATAGACGGCTCAATCATAAAGCTTTGGTACTGTAAGGACGAATGGGTCTTTTCCACCAATGGCTCTATCGATGCAAAAGAGGCTTATTTGGCGTCTTTCATCACAGACAACTATGATGAACTGATCCGTAAGGCGGATAACTATGCAAAGATACCGTTTGGTGAGATGAATCCTAACAGGACTTATATCTTTGAGCTGGTATCTCCTGAGAACACCATAGTGATCCGATATAAGAAGACCCATCTGTGGCATCTCGGTACAAGGGATAATCTTAGCGGAGAGGAACTCTGCGAAGATATCGGTATAGATGAACCCCGTGAATATGATATCCGTTCTCTTGACGGATGCATACTTGCTGCCAGGGGGCTTAACGAAGACTGCGGCGACTCCGTTCATATAAAGAAGGAGGGGTTTGTTGTTGTTGATGAATACTGGAATCGTGTAAAGATAAAGTCCCCCGAATATCTTTATGTCCACAGACTCATCGGAAACTGGAATCTCTCCAAGAACAGGATACTGGAGATGATAAGAACGGTTGATAAATACGAGATAGACCGCTGGCTTATGGAATATCCCATGTATCGTATCTATATCGCTTATTATGAATATAAGCTTATAGAACTTGATGTGGAGATAAATAACTTCATAAGATATGCGATAAATCTTTATCATGAGCTTTCAAGAGACCGTAAAGTTCTGGCAAAGATGATATCCAAACACCGTCTGGCTTCGTATGCGTTTAAGGTTATCGATCATATAGAAACGGATCCGGAATATGTTTTTGAAGATGGGGAATGGACAAAGAATATGCCTTTATCCCAGCTTAAGGCAATGATCCCGGACTATACAGCACCAAAGATCGAACTGTAAATCGGAAAACTTCTTATAATGATACCTATATTGTTATAAGAGGTTTTCGGTAAGATAAATACCCAAGGAGGTAAAAAAATGAACAGTCTTAGTTCTCTTGATCTGCAGAAAAATATCCTCGATGAGCTCTATTCTCTTTCAGACAATGAGCTTAAAAGGATCTTCCCGGAATACGAATATCTGGATGATATCGTTGAAAAATGCTCTCTTAAAGAGATATCCGATCGTATCGAAAAATACACAAGCAGCATCACCTTGGAGGGCCTGGAAAAGAAGAAAACAGCCACCACTGTTATGGCGACCGGCGCTGTTAAAATGGATGCTTTCAAAAATGGGCCCGAATCTCAGTCAAAAAGACCTGAGATCGTTACTTTGAGCTGGCTTTTATCCCATGATGAGGGATATTCGGACAAGGAGTATGAGAAGCTCTGTAATACAAATAAACCGACAGCTACTGTCTTCTGGTACAGTTCACAGAGAGGAAAGGGTTTCTTATACAGACAGCATAAGGGAACCATTCATAAGATAAGTATTGATGATAGAGGGTTAAGTTCTAATGTAAAGAGGCAGATACGCTGCGGAACCATCGTAAGCTTTACTCCTTATCGTGATAATAACGGACATGTCTGTGCAAAAGACCTCATCTTATGTGGAAAGGTCGGATCGGAAAACACTTCTGTCTCCTTACCCGACGGTTCCGTGAAAAAAGCAAGGTTTATCCGGCGTTATGGACTTAATAATGCCATTCCTGAGATACTCAGACGCTTAAACGAAAGGTCTGATAAGATCGTTTATACCGAAGAATGGATAAAAAATCAGGGTTATAAGAAAGAAGATTTTGAGTATGTCTTCATAAAAACCAATCAGGGGGATGAATACAGGATCTATGGTAACTCCTCTCCTATTACAGGCGATGGCAAGGTGGAGAATATCTATGCTTTTCTTCAGGATTTAGACCATAAGGTTTTATCTTTTTCTTATGATGAAAAGATCATAAAAGATAAATCTGAGCGTTCCATCTGCAAGCGGGAAAAAGAAGAAAAGGAGGATCGGGAGAAACTTATCCCCTGGTATCGGATGCGCCTTATGGCTGAGATCATAAAGCTGGGATTCTGTAAAGATAAAGCGAAAGATATCGTTATAAAAGCTGGTGTGGAAAAGAAGATAAAGAAAGATATGCTTGAGCTTTCCGAAGAGAGTCTTATCAGCTTTGCCAAGGAACTTACAAA
>ODAJ012191735.1_pt1 | contig 12844 bp, 17 predicted proteins | sample 1539241 | NCBI WGS metagenome assembly ODAJ01 (sample SAMN02144231, study PRJEB22623) | gut metagenome | biome: sheep rumen | host: Ovis aries | place: New Zealand | reverse complement strand
CCCCGAGCAGGCTCAGACACGGGCAGGGTGGGGGTCTATAGAGGGGGGTGCGGGCGGCATGAGCCCCCGCAAAATATCAGCGGGTGGCCATAGGCTGCAAGGGCGTGGGGGTAGGGGCCCCCTAAGAACTTGTGGCCGGAGGCCTCCCGCTTCCTATCTCCCCTTTAAGGGGGTGCGGCCTTGGCCGCTCCCCCGTGGGGGTCTATAGAGGGGGGTGCGGGCGGCATGAGCCCCCGCATAATATCAGCGGGATTCAGGTGAAGGCACCCCAAAAGGGGAAGGGGCCCCATCTGGGTTGCCTTCACCTGAGTCCCGCTACCGCTTTTTTGAGGGGGGTGCGGGCGGCATGAGCCCCCGCAAAATGTTAGCGGGTGGCCACTGGTTACAATCCCTACGGGGTAGGGGCCCCGTCGGGATTGTGGCCAGTGGCCTGCCGCTTCCTCTCTCCCCTTTAAGGGGGTGCGGCCTTGGCCGCTCCCCCGTGGGGGTCGGGAGGGGGTTAGCCCTGCGCGGGTGGGTGGGTGGCGAGCCAGGCATAAATATCGCGAAAACGATGATGGGGAAGCGCAGGGCAACCCCCGACCTCCCCATCCCTTGCGTAGTGGCCATCGACCTATTGATCAACCCTATCGAGTGCCGCTTGAATCGCATTGAGTATCGACGCTATATCTTCGGACAGATTATCATACCCACATAGGGGCAAGCTGTCCTTATACATCGACATGCAGGCACCACATATCACCGATATACCTTTACGGGATGATATGACAGAGAATCCCAAGTCGCGGAAATCTTGACCGTACCCGGAGGTTAGGTCGTTGGTCTGATAGATTCCGAGTACTACAATCTTTGCGACAGACAAACCAAGAATGTTCTCGATGTCATATCCCGTCTCTTGCATTTGGCTTTCTATCTCAGCCAACACGATTTTACTATCCAGTTCTTTCATTGCTTAATCAAATTATCGTTAGTCACTAATACCAAATAACAATCTTTTCCAGTTATCATTTCACATTCGATACAGACATTTACCGTTTCAGAATCACGTCTACATATACAATCCATAGCGCATTGTATACAACTTTCTCCCTCTTCGGTAGCCTGCATCATTTCTACACAATGGCCATCTACATTTACTTGGCCACCTTCAATCAGCCTTATGGCCTTTTCGTGAATCGTCTGTTTCTTCATTGCTTTACTTTTTTGGGTTTATATTCAGTTCTTTGCATACATATTCGCCCCATTGTTGAGCCAGTGCAGCAGCGACCTGTGGAAATGTCCTGCTTCGGTACTTACCACGGGATGCGGTCACATAGCATTTTGCATCTGGGTTAACCGCACCGCCCATGATGGGAGGGAGATTCCGTAGCCAGTAGAGCGTCTTCTTCGTGTACTTGACACCAAACCAAGACGGGTCTATATAGCATGAAGGAGGTGGGAGCTGGGCTATCCTTAGGGGCAAGGGATTTTCGACCGCCACGAACGGCGCATTGGCTTCGAGACACCGATAAAAGAACGCTCTGCCCTCACGTAACTTGGCCATGCGCTCTTCGTTGATTTTCCCGTCTTGAACCAAATGCACCGCCGATACCTTGCAGAGATAGGTACAAGGTGGGTGAGCGATGATCAAGTGCCACCGTGACAAATGATGGTGCCTGCCGTCCTGGGTGTAAAACTGGGTGCGTCCACCCAGGTATGGAGTAACGTCTCCTTTGATGTGCTATGCAGGGTTTCCACTCTTCCGGCACGATTGTATGTCGCATGAGTAGGCCTTGTGGCCCAGTTCCCGGAACGCCTTGCACTCGGCCTGGCTCTCTTCGCATGCTATCAGTACATTTAGATGTTTCATTTACCCCTTCGCCCCCTTGATAGTCATAGTTAACTCGAAAGTATCATTGTAGCCCCGTAATTTGTCCCAATTGGATATAAGCGTCCGACTGATGGCCAGTACCATCATGTCAGCTGCGTCCATTGAACAATTGAACGTGAACTCTTGACCTTTGTCCGTTACGATCGTAGTCTGATTGTCTTTCTCGACTACCTTGATTAATACAACTTTCTTTTCCATATTTGCTTTAGAATTAATTAGAAATTAGACGTTCTGAGCGGGTTTCAGCCGGTCACCTTGACAACTACCCACTGGGATTGAACGAGGGGCACACGGGGCACGGATTGAGCCCGAGCGCGCACCCGTGCGGGAGCGCACGCCCGAGCGGGCGCACGCCCGCGGGCAACACGCGAGGAAAAGTAGGCCGAAACGCCCATAAACACTGGGAAACAACATAAAACCGTATGGAAATCGCGGCACGGTATTACTGTACCGTGCCTTTGCCAACCAGTTTGTCCGTTCAACCAACCCGCTGACCTCACACTGCCGTAGGGCGCAAGTGGCGGGCAAGGGAATAAGACCCAAGAAGAACAACAGAACGAACCAAGAACCGTCCCCCCACCCCTCGCGACGAGCGAGGTGAGGAAGCACCGAACCAACCCCCACGAGCAGAACGATTAGTCGAACCTCGGGAGGAGCGAGGTGCCGCCCGCAGGGCGGCGTGGAGCGAAGGTCAAGCGAACTTGACGGATTAGAATATCTCAGTATCATCATAGTCATTGCAAGCTAAAGAATCTCCCCACACCTTGCAGTGCTTCTTCTCACAGATAACCCATCCTTCCTCAACGGCCTTTTCTCCGTTGGTACACATCTTACACCTACGGATCGTCTTAATCATTACCATATCTCACCTTTCTTAATCAACTCTTCCAACTGTGCAATAATCTCCAGTGTACTACGCTCATCGCCACCCATTTTTAACTGGATGGCACCTTGCAGGGCTTTCACTTGCCATATATCGAAGCTATCCGTGTATCTGTAGATGTCACGTACGTCTATCGAATCAACCAGTACTTTGCAGGCTTCCCGAATCTTATGATCGGGGTGGGTCGCTGCATAGTTTATCAGTCTACGGCGAAGAACCTCTCCGTCATGGTATGGCTTCGATGGCTTAGGTACGTTCTGTATGTGCATGAACTCTCTGTCTTGATCATAGTGGAAGAGTACTTTTTCGGGCATTCTGTCTTTCCGTTGCAGTTCCGGGTCATGGTTACTTTCCACTTGGCCCAGGGCAAAACCCGCTACACCTCGTTTCTGTTTCTTGTACGTCTTCACCTTGAAGCGGAAATAGTGATAAGCAAGGTCTTGAAACCTCTGCCACAACTTATCCTGGGAATCAAACAGAGACAGAGAGTGGGGTACGGCCTTCTTCTTCACTCGCTTGCCGGATATGTCCTCGAGAATCAGCCAGGAATCAGCCTTGCTCTTGATGGAGAACTCGACACGCCAAATATCGGGCTTGTACTGGCTCCCATCCTTGTTATATTTCACCTGTGTGACTGGATTATCAATCAACCCTGCCATCATCCATTGTGTCAGTATGTAGGGCTTCTTATTGCCAGTCGCGGCCAGTTCCTTCGTCTTGTTATATAGCTTAGTCGACACCATCGATGTGAGCGAACCCCACGATAACGTTTCCCATGCGTACCCTCCCCAGTTATCGTCACCGATAGCATGTATCTTTGTCTGATTCATCTTTAGGTAGGTCTTCTCCACTATGCGACGCGCAACACGTTCGGGTTTATCTCCGCTATCGAACCGTTCGAAATCGTAGCACACATCTATACGGTATATACGATGGAAGATATAATTATGTCGAACCAAAAAGTCACGAAGGATCTGGACACAATTCGACTGGTAGCAAACCCAGTTACACAATCGGATATGCGTTGACTGCGGTGACAGACCGACAAACGAACTATCGCCACTCTTCGGATTCCGTCTTATCTCAATCATATCATTTCCGTTTCCGTCGAGGATAAAAAACATCTCCTCATAAACACGTGTTCCATATTCACGTTCTCGGACTACGTAACCTCTACGGGTAAAGTAATCTGCATTACATGGATATTCATCATTGGATTCTTCACAATAAACCTCTAACCAATCAATATTGACACACCTCATACAAACCAAACCCCAGTTAGAAATCAAGATGAAACCAACCTATACCATTGGCTTAACCTCCTTAATCACCTTGCCATTCTCACAGATACACCATGAATCACTGCGCAATTTCAATGTCAGACTGCGTCCATTCTTACGGTGACGTAACTTTGTAACAGACACATCGCCCACATCAGAATTAAACAGAAATAAATAGCCGTTCTCTAAAAGGTCATGCACCTCCCTATAGAAAGAGAGGTGCAAGAACCTTTTGCGTTGAAATGATGTCGAAGCATTCATTTGGCATTCTCATTAGTGTTTCCATCAGAGCCCGCTGCACTATCTTGCGGCACCTGAGCAGGAATAACGAAACCTTGTTTGTTCATCTGATACGGTCTGCCCTTTGCATCCACCAGAGTAAACATTTCGTCCTTCTTCATCTTGGAGTTATCCCGATTGACCCAATAGTACTTGTTAGTTTGGAATACCATTGCCGTTTCCGGGTCGATCAACTCACGCGGAACATCATCCGAAGAACCGCCACACAATTCGATAGAAAGTACATGAATCGTTGCGCCTGCCTTCATCATTCTGTCCTTCTTGGATGAATACACTCGAAGACTGACATTGCCATACACACACACCTTGACACCTTGGCGAAGATAAGGCAGGATAGGTGCATCGACATTGTTGATGATTGCATCAATCCACGTAGTCTGAGTGACCTCCGAGCCATCTGCATTCTTGAACTTTCTGCTATCAGCGATAGACAGAGTTACGAACTTCTTGCCGTTAGATTCGACTACCTCGGCATCAGAACCAAGGTTTCCAATTACATGAGCTGTGAACATAATAAAACTAATATAATTAAAGGGTTAAACAATGATTACCATCCTCTCGATTCTAAGTAGGCCGTGATGATCCATACGATGAGAACCGCCACGGAATTAATCAGAAATGAATTCACGGAAGCACCTTTCCCATACTTTAAGTATTTACGTACGGGACTGGCAGGGGTTTTGATTTTTTTGAGTTTGTTTTGGGCGAAGAAGAAGGACGGGTCGACCATGGAACGGAAATAAGAGTAGCCTTTCTTCTCAGCCAGGCATTTTTCGAAAGAGACAAACGAATCGTCGATAATGAGTTCGTAAAGATCGTCGATGGAGATAGTCGCTCTCCTTAACTTACGCGCAAACCAATTCGAACCCGAAAACAAACTGATTTCAAGTTGGCGTATCGCTTCATCAGAGATCCTGGATATAGGCTCGAAATAGATACCACAATCCTTGCAAAACTCTCTCACCAGAGCAAACTTTGTCTGTTGTCTGCTCGATTCTCCTACCTTGATGTAGTAGACAACACTTTCGACCGTTGGCCGATTCATTTCTCGGAAGAAATACCAATAATGTACCATTTGAACATGTCTTTAAAGTAGTGACGTTTTCGGTACTTGCAGAACGGTTGAGAATCGGCATTCTGATAAACAGAAAAGCAAACCTCCTTAAAATGAAAGCCGCCACCAAATGAAAAGAATCCCTCAAATAGTGGCGGCTATCGACATGTTCTGCCGAGTCCTGCTCTTACGTTCACGGGTCTGCTTCCAGTTGCCCGCTATCCTAAAGCGAAGGCAAAGATAGACAAAAGTTACGAAACGAGCAAGAATTTGTTAGAAAATAATCGCACCCGCTTAACATATTTAACCAAGATCGGGGATTCGGGCTCCAGTTAGTTTCGTATATGCAATTAAAAATAGTCGCTCTATCCATCACGGACAGAGCGACCCGAAAATCCTTAGTATGTTTCTTGGATAACTAATGGCTTCATCTATCAATCACTGACTGATGAACTCTCAAAATATCTTTCAACATGATATACACATATCGATGGTCGCTACCATCAACGCTATAACACAAACTAATCGTTATACGAACTTTACATGAGATTTTGCAATCGCTAAAACAATCTTTTACCTAATGAAGACTAAGGCCTAACTGAATCTCTACTAACTATTATCGGAATAGAATCGGGAACCATGCCCCGATGTTTCAAAGACGTGTTCCAAATGACCTCCCAGTTACCCGTAGTTCGGTTGTACCTCGCCACTAAGTCAGAATTAACCAGGAAATAGTTCCGCGGACTGCACCCCGTAAGGGAGATCATACCAAAAATCAACCAAAAAATAACCTTTTTCATATCTTATCACAATAAATCCCAAGCACTACGAATCATATTTGCATCGAGCCAAACTCCCGTCTCCACGTGTGCCATGGCCATAACGATACGGGACACCATTTCACGGTTATTAGCGTAGATACGCTGATACCTATTGATACCCGTCATTTCCTCCACGGCCTTGATGTACGCCCCCGTGTTGTTCTCTGTGGGTGGAGCCCACGTCTCTATGAGCTGCACAAGGTTAGTGCATGGCTTGTGTCGGCCAGTCTGTCCGTTGATGTGGTTGCATATTAACTTGATGGCCGCACGGATTCCGTACTCCATCGATTCAAACTCTTCAAACTCGCGGTCTAACTGTACACCACGTTCGCCGCGCCAGTTGCACCCCTTACGGATATTGAGCGGGTTGTTATTCCTAATTCCTCTTGCTTCCATTGCCATTCATAAATTTATAGTCTATGCCGAATATCGTTGCCGTCAGAGTTAGGAACTGGGCGCACATCATCAGGACACCTCCGGCGATGTCATGGTCTTTACTTATTACCAATGATGTAAATGCCAGTCCTACGGCTGCAAGGAACGAACTCACGGCCACGAACTTTTCACTCTTTCTATCGTGCATGATTGTGATCATCCTCATTGCTTACCAGGGTAAACATCAGATTCGTCTGCTTCGGGATCAAAACTCGGGAACCAAGATTGGAAAACCCATCTGGGTGCATTCGCTTCAAAGTTGGGCGCGTCTGCATCAGAGTTGGCCATGAACCAGGCATTATTTCGGCACCATGCTTTCCCGTCCCACCGGGACACGATAACAGAACTTAGTAGTGTATCTCTGTAGACACCATCTGGGCCAGTGAAAACGTTCACAAGGATTTCCCCTTTGTCAATATCCAAGGACACCTCCCATGTCGTGTTTCCGTCATAGGTGAACATGTCGTAGACGTTATCGTCTACTATCTCCGTTTCATCGAGGACATTTTCAGCCAGGTACAAACGGACGAACTGCAGGCCTTGATTAACTATGCCACTGGAGCCCATATCGAGCCCCGTTGCCATCAGCAGCGTAATATAATCTTTGGCATTCAATCCCAATGACCGTCTGAGGTCTCCGAAGGTCGGGTTAGCCTTGCCGATAGCAATCCGGAAGGGAAACCATCGTCCGGCGATGTATGACACGCCACGGGTGATGTTCGTTGGAGTTGGTAGTGTGCCGGAAGCAATCCGAAACATACCTATTCGCATGGCGCGCACGCCCTTAGTGGGATAGCAGAAACGGCACTCGCCCGACCAGTTCTCTTTGCAGTCCGAAATCACCTCCTGCATGTTCTCTTTTACGAAATTCGCTATGGATAACTGGCCGTAAGGTATAGTCTGCCATGAGTGGTCTACAATGGCTTTGAGGTCGCTCAGTGCGCCCATCAGAAGAGCCATGCGCATACGTGCTAAGGCCTGCTCGATGGTGTTGTTATTGATGCGGGATTCTTCGACCGCGCGAACCAGTTGTACTTTGCGGCCAGTCGATGTCTTAGTCACTTGATATAGGTCGTTGGCTACCTTACCTCTTAGCCAACCTCGAGTGCCACCAGAGTTGCTTCTTGCCATTGTCTACAGATTGTTTTATTGATGAATAAGAAAAGGGGCAGGGGTGTTAGCCCTGCCCCCCAAATTTTGGAATATGGATTATACCCTAACTCTTAGAGTTCGCCACCATTGAGGAAGCGCTCGGCACCCTCGGGATAGGTGGGCAGAGCCACGTCAGCATTGAACTGAGGATTGGCGGCAACATCAAGCACACAAGCGGAGTGGCTGAAGCCAGTAGCAACCTTCTTGGTGAAGATGGAACCCACTGCGTACGGGTTGAACTGCGAAGGCATAATCTGAAGTTGACCGGGGATCAAGTCGAACTGGATGGTCATACCCTGCGGATTGTCGATACTGAACAACTGATTCATGTTGTCCTTAGTGACAACCGTTTCATCAGCCAAAGCCGAAGATATGGCGATACGGTAGAAACCGACCGTTCCATCCTCGTTGATACCGACAATCGTGATGTAATCCTCACTACCCATGCCAATAACCTCGCGGATGGCTCCGGCGGTCGTTGCAGTCTCGGGCACGTTGAATCCGCAACTTCCAGTACCACGATCAGGACCTGAATATGCACTGGGAGCGATAGCTTCGCCACTTGACACCACGTATGCACCCGGCTTTGCACCCTTCTCCTGGTACTTATTCAGACCGAAGGTGTTCTGACTGGCTGCATGCGCGGCCACATCAGCCTTGATCAAGGCGTAGTTGCGACGGATGAACTCCGAGATGGACGGCTGACCATTGGGCACATTGTCGAACGAGTGGTCGATAATGGGAGCCAGGGCAGACACGGCCTGCATCACGGTAGACATAATCATACGTCCGCGCATCTGGGCTACGGTCTGAGGGTTCTTTACTTGCTCTGCAAGAGAGCGTACAACCTGCTGTTTTTTGCCGTTGGAATCACGGCCGATGGAGTACACGTCACTGGCTATACGGCCACGCAGGTACGAACGAGTTCCACCACTTTTACTTTTTGCCATATCAATACAGAATGAATAGAAAACACCTTGGCCGCTACCCTTGGCCGTTGGGGTTTCAGAAACAGACTACCCTAACTCTTAGAGTTCGCCACCATTGAGGAAACGCTCGGTACCCTCGGGATAGGTGGGCAGAGCCACGTCAGCGGCAGGGTCAGTATTGCCGTTACCTTTGAGAACGCAAGAGTTATGCTCGAAGCCATTGGTTGCCTTGCGGCTGATGATGGCGTTGCCTCGTACAACATTCTTGCCCGTAATGTTGTAAGAAACCATGCCACTCTCGAAGGTGGCTTCTAAGGTCAGCCCGAGCGGGTTATCCTCAACGAACAACTGGCGAACGTTCTCGGCCGTGATGGTCGTATCGTCAGCCAGTGCCTGGCTTACGCTGAGACGATAGAAAAGGAACTCACCAGTCTTGGAGATACCCACAAAGGTGATATAATCCTCACCGCCGAAACCAAGAGCCGCACGGATGGCACCTGCCGTTGTAGCGGCTGCACCAGTCTCGAATATGAATGCACCTGTGTCGATGAGACCAGTCGACAGAGTAGCGGGCAGGAGAGCCTTACCATCAGCAAGGAGGTAGTTACCCACCTTCAAGCCCTTCTCCTGGTACTTGCTCAGAGCGAAGGAGTTGCCACTTGCAGGATGTGCGGCCACATCAGCCTTGATCAGCGCGTAGTTGCGGCGGATGAACTCCGAGATGGACGGCTGGCCATTGGGTACATTGTCGAACGAGTGGTCGATAATGGGAGCCATGGCAGACACGGCCTGCATGATGGTAGACATAATCATACGTCCGCGCATTTGGGATACGGTCTGAGGGTTCTTTACTTGCTCAGCGAGTGAGCGTACAACCTGCTGCTTCTTTCCGGCGCTATCGCGGCCGATGGAGTACACGTCACTGGCTATTCTGCCACGCAGGTACGAACGGGTACCACCACTTTTACTTTTTGCCATATCAATACAGAATGAAAAGAAAGCACCTTGGCCGCTACCCTTGGCCGTTGGGGTCTCAGAAACAGACGCTCTTCAACGTCGGCAAAGGTACAAAAAAATATTTCTCGCACCAAATTGGGAGGAAATAGGGAGTTGGTAGGGAGCGGGTCGGCATTAACATAAAGAGTTTTTACAAAACGGCATTTTTCCAGTTGGAGGGCGTTACATTTATTTAAGATTGTTTAACTCGGGGAGTGGCGTTTGGACGCGGAAGCCGATATAAAATGTCTCATCCTATGTCCTCCCCCGGGGAGTGCGGGGGTCGGGGGGTGGGTGGGGGTTTGGTGGGATGGCCGGAGGGTTGCGCCGCGGCATGGGGGCACACCATGGCACGGCGCATGAAGGAAAAAGTGTCTGAGCTGGGCACCACTTTTACCCGGGCAGATCCCGAGGTCGAGCCAGGCACCATCTTATTGAAGGCAATAACATGTTGGAAAAGTCGGATATTACCTCGGGAAAAACCCGACATTCTTGGCGAAATACCCGATAGTAATAAATTTGCAAATGTCAGAAAAAAGTCGTATCTTTGTAGGTAGAAAGGGGCTGATAGTCAGCCACCTATACGAACTTTGCGATAGAACCCGCACTAAGGACGCGGTATCTTTGACATTATGAAACATCATCCTCTACTATGTGCGACCTGGGAGGGCACACTATGTGTGTTTACTCCAAAACTGGCACCTCTACTCACGGGCATGAAACATACCCGTATCTACTCACTAAGGGAAATTCGTAAAAACGGACGCCCCACAAAGAACTGGAAATAATAACCCTATAAGACCCCCCGCCGATGGGCTAAACGGCAAAGAGTTATGAGAAAGTTGAATTTCAAAGAAAACACCATCAAGGACCTGGGCACACTGAACCGCGGCCAGTCGATGCTTCTCAACCTGTACATTAAGGGCTATACTCACGTCACTCTCGCGGTATATACGTTTAGGATTGAGTTGACCGTATATGTACATCAACCCGAAGACCTTATGGTTGCGGAAATGATTATCTGCAACCTAATGGATGAAGGCGATACTATTGATTATCAAGGAGCCGAAAACTATGACGGGGAGTTCTCTATACTCCGTTGGAATGGCAATTTAATAGAAACCGAAGAAGAATAAAACCTCGGGGGGCGGGGTACGCCCCCCACATATGACTATGAAGATAGAACTTGAACTAAAGACGATGGATGCGCTAAGGCTGCAAATGGTCTGTAAGCAAATGGGAAACTCCTTTAGGAGATACAGAAACCAAGGTTTGGGTTATGGAACTGTACACAATATCACTCCTAAAGATATTCTTCTCTTGACTGAGCTATCATCAGCCATTACGAATGCTCAAATTAACGAAGACGTTCAACGCTATTATCAATAAACCCACGGGGGGCGGGGTACGCCCCCCTTATAGAATTTATGAAATACACTGCAACTATTGTATTGGAATACTCGGATGGCTCCGACATGACGTTTGATGTCACTATTGAGGGCAAAGAGCATGAAATTGTGGCATCCCTCTTGATGATTACTCGCGGCACACTAATGGCTTCTATGGCCTGCAAGGCCACTTGCTATAAGCCCGATGGATTTGAGATTTGCTCTTACGTTAAATGACTATGAACTATGCAAGCAATATTACTGGATATTTCCACGGGGGCACTGGTGCCAAGCACCAGTCCCGTGATTCCCGCACAAGGAGACGTGCGCACATTATTCGACAAAGATATTTGTCCTCGGGGTACTATCACCAGCACACTAACCCAAGACCCCTGCAAGGGGTGTCCCTTGAAGGGGCTCTGCCCGAGTGATGATTGTGGGATGAAGTTGTACGATATTGACGAACCGGAAGAAAATTATACCCCCTTCACGGACTGGCTCCAAGAAACACTATGAAGGAACTGGAGTACATAATATTAGGGATAGCACTCATAGTGGGTGCTATCCTTCATTATGTCACCCGTCACTACGGGCACCCTTGACCTGGGCGATGGCACGGCGCGCGGGCCACCCACGGCGTGCGGACGATGCAAGCAAGCAGGCGGCAGCTATAAAACTATGAAAAACACCCGGGGGTATGCCCTCGGCAGGGGGCAGGCAGCCCCCTAAGAGAGAGTGAGCGACCTATGAGCGATAGCAAGGCGTGCGAGTATGTGCGCGGCAGCACCTATACTATGAAAAACACCATCCTCTTTGTTTCTTTCTCTGATGTGAGAGAAAGAAAATTCCTCTTTGTTTCTTTCTCTGAATTGAGAGAAAGAAAATCAAAGCGGTAGCCGAAAAAAAATGTTCGACCTATTTAAGGGTGGTGGGTGGGGAGTGCGGGGCGGGGTGCGAGGGGCTCACTACAGCCGATGAACGGTTGAAGGTGCGGCGAGCGGTAGCGAGCAAAAAAAATGTCCCAACCTCTCTCCCGAACCCCCTGACCTATAGGGCAGGGGGTGAGAGCCTATAGGCGTGGGAGGAGGTGACGCTTTAGCGGCACCGGGATAGAGGGTAGGCTATAGCCGACCGACTGGCGGCTACGTCCGCCATCGCCCGCACGACAGACCCTCCAAAGAATTCGAATATATATTATGATAGTGAAACCGACGTAGTCGAATAGCTCTGCTATTTATCAATAATATATATTCGAATGCGACGAGGGTCATGGAGTGCGGGCGAAATTGGTGCGCATCTGGGACATAACTAAGCGCGGGTCAAGGGACGAGGAGCGCGCACGGTGATAGTAGAGTAACATCGGACTCGCCGCCCCCGACTACCGCCCCTTGCGGGAGGGGGCAAGGCGCAAGGAGGGCATCGGCACAAAGCGGTAGCCGAGAGAAACCCGCGGAGCGACCACAGATAGGAGGTTCGGGGGAAAGATGTGCTTTTCCCCCGAGCAAGGCGGGAGCCGACAAAAAAGGTTCGACCTATTTTCTCCCCCGGGGAGTGCGGGGGTCGGGGGGTGGGTGGGGGCTTGGTGGGATGGACTATGCGTCGGCCTGCTGCATGGGGACACGGGATTCGGGGTAGGGGCCCCGATTCCCGTGTCCCCTTGCAGCAGGGCAGAGCCGACAAAAAAGGTTCGACCTATCTCCCCTCCCTGCCCTGGCTGATGTCTGCTCGGGGTATCG
>ODAJ012153664.1_pt1 | contig 12845 bp, 9 predicted proteins | sample 1539241 | NCBI WGS metagenome assembly ODAJ01 (sample SAMN02144231, study PRJEB22623) | gut metagenome | biome: sheep rumen | host: Ovis aries | place: New Zealand | reverse complement strand
CTCAGGGCTTCTGGCGGTGACTATCCGTTGCGTATCAGTGAGAGCAAGCCTACGGAAGGAGGTGAGCCATGATTAGGATGCAGTCTAAGTTCCATCGCTCGTCGCATGAGTTGCCTGGTCTGAACCTGGCCTCAATGCCCGACTTGATCTTTACCGTTCTCTTTTTCTTTATGCTCGTCACCCACATGCGCGATGATGATGTGAAGGTGCGCTATGAGGTGCCCGCTGGCACGGAGGTGCAGAAACTGGAGCAGAAGTCGTCGGTCATCAATATCTATATCGGACAGGGCCGGATTCAGGTGAATGGACAACTCACCGACCTTGAGCATCTCGCTTCTCTCCTGAATAAGGAGCGCAGTAAGATGGCACCTGAGAATGCCGAACATCTGACTGTCAGCCTGAAGGCCGACAAGAAGACACCGATGGGACTCATTGCCGACGTGAAGGCGGCTCTCCAGCAGTCGTTTGCCCTGCGCGTCAATTATAGTGGTACAGAAATGAACAGTCAACAAAACAATCGATAATTCCATGAGCAACAAACTCGACAAACTTGACAGGCAGATACTCCGGCTGATAGCCGCTGATGCCAGAATACCTTTCCTTGAAGTGGCCCGCTCCTGCAATGTCAGTGGAGCCGCCATCCACCAGCGCATTCAGAAACTGACGGCTATGGGCATCCTCAAGGGGTCTCAGTTTATCATCGATCCAGAGAAGATAGGCTATGAGACTTGTGCCTTCATCGGCCTGAACCTGAAAGACCCGGAGACGTTTGATGCTGTAGTGGAGAAGTTGAAGGAGATTCCCGAGGTAGTGGAGTGTCATTACACGACAGGTAATTTTGATATGTTCATCAAGATTCATGCTTTCAACAACCACCACTTGCTCGATATCATCCACGACAAGTTGCAGCCCCTTGGGCTGGCCAGCAGTCAGACGCTCATCTCCTTCCACAGCGCCTTCACCCGCCAGTTGCCCGTGAACGAACTTTCCCTGGGGGGCGAAGAGGACGAATAAGCGCCGTCGTGAAAGAGATGCCTCGCCCGCTATTTCGCAGGGCGAGGATTCAGAATGTCTGCGATGATGGCGGCCATGCGGTCAGCCCCCTTGGCGTCGGGATGGATGCCGTCAGGCAGTACCTTGTCGCCGTCGTTGGCGAAAAGGGTGTGCAAATCGATGACTTCGAGGTTGTATTTCTGAGCCACTTCCTGCTGGATGGGCATGATGCCGTTGACAATGACGGAGTCATTGATGTTCCATGTAGGCTTGAAGGCAGGGATGGGGGTGCAGAGGAGTATCCTCGGCTTGGCTGTCGTACCTGACTTTGCCAGCGCTGCCAGTGCTTTCCTGGCCTTCTTGGCGGGCAACTTGGCTATCTGCGCCAGGTCAGGGCGCAGGGCTAAGACCATCTGCTCCAAGTCCTGCTTGAATTCACTCCCGTATTGCCAGTTCTCCGGCTTGGAGTCGTTAGTCCCCAGTTTGATGATGACGACATCGGGCATGAAGGCCAGTGCGTCCTGCCAGGCACGCTCGTTCATATAGGGCCAGTCGCCCTTGTTGAGCATCGTGCGGGAACTCACACCGAAGTTCTTCACCCAGTAGTCTGAACCGAGTTTTTTCTGCAACTGGGCAGGGTAGCCATAGGCTGTAGCCATGTCGATGCCGTAGCCGTCGGTGATGCTGTTGCCGATACAGGCCACGCGTATGGCGTCAGTCTTGGGGGCCTGACGGGCATCGAGCCAGTTGCCGATATCGGTCAGTAACTGATCGTGATATTTGAACCACGTGCCGAATCCGAATCCGTGGTCGCCCGTCGGATAGACATACATGGCGCAGTCGTTGCCTACTTGGCGCATCGCTTTATAGTACTCCAGTCCATTCGTGACGAATGGCACCAGACGGTCGTCGCTGGCGGAGATGATGAGGGCTGGAGGCGTCAGATGGCGCTGTACGGCGTTCATCGTAGAGAAGGCGCGCACCAGTTTGCTGTCTTTCTGTCCCTCCTTGCCGAGGAAATTCACGCACGACCACTTGTGGGATACCCGTTCGTCCATCGAGATGACCGGATAGAACAGGATGGAGAAGTCTGGCCGCACGTCGAAGGCAGCGTGAGTACTGATGACTGATGCCAGGTGACCTCCGGCCGAGAAGCCCATGATGCCCACGTCATGTGGGTTGATGCCCCAAGTCTGGGCAGAGTCTCGCACGATGCGGAAGCCTTTCTCCACGTCACTGATAGGACGAGTACGGTCGCCATTAGGCAAACGGTAGTTCACCACGAAATAGGAGATACCACGCTGGTTCATCCACTCGGCAGCCAGCGTGCCCTCGTGGGTGTTCGACAGCATGGAGTAACCGCCTCCGGGAATGCCGACGATGGCCTTGCCACTTGGCTTTTCGGGGAGGAAACAAACCATCTGGGCCTGACCGTCGTCAGTCAGGTTGAGCGTAAAAGTTCTCGCTGTCTGAGCGAGCACGTGTGGTGCCAGACAGACAGCGAGAAGAATGGATAGGTATCGTCTCATAACGATAGGGTTCTATCAGTTTATGCGAATGGATTCTCTGTCGGGTAGTAGTCGCCCTTCGGGAAGTTGTAGTCGATCTCGTCCACGGGGATGCCCATGTACTTCAGCACTTCCCAGAGATACTTACCAGCGTGGTCGAACATCACGGCGCAGTGGTGTGGATAGTGCTTCTCGATGAGGACATGACGGTAGAAGCGGCTCATGTTCTTGATACCGAAGATACCGATAGAACCGAATGAGCGTGTGGCCACAGGAATCACCTCACCCTGAGCGATGTAGGCGCGCAGTTTCGTGTCGGCAGTCGACTGCAGACGGTAGATCGTTGCCTTGCCGGGCTTGATGTCGCCCTCAAGTGTACCGTTGGTCACCTCTACAGGCAGGGCGCGGGCCATGATGCGCTGGAAGCACATGCTGCAGTTGCAGATCTTGCTTGAGGCGGTGTTTCCGCAGTGGAAGCCCATGAAGATCTCCTTGTCGGTGTACTCGTCGCAGAGGAACTTCTTGCCCTTGATGCTCTCCTCGTACATATCGTTAGGTACGGTATTGTTGATGTCGAGCAGGGTTACGGCGTCCTGAGTGATGCAGGTGCCGATGTACTCTGACAGCGTGCCATAGATGTCCACCTCGCAACTCACGGGAATGCCACGGCTGGTCAGGCGGCTGTTCACATAGCACGGCACGAAGCCGAACATGGTCTGGAAGGCAGGCCAGCACTTCGTGGTCAGCGATACGAACTGGCGGCAGCCCTTGTGGCCCTCGATCCAGTCGCAGAGCGTCAACTCATACTGGGCGAGTTTCGGCAGAACAGACGGAATCTTGTTGCCGGCACCCAACTCGGCAGCCATGTCCTTTACCACGTCGTCGATACGGGGGTCGCCCTGATGCTTCTGGAACGACTCCAGCAGGTCGAGTTCTGAGTTCTCCTCAATCTCCACGTCGAGATCGTACAGGGCACGGATAGGAGCATTGCAGGCCAGGAAGTTGTTTGGACGGGGACCGAAACTGATAATCTTCAGGTTCTGCAGACCAACGATGGCACGTGCGATAGGCAGGAACTCATGGATCAGTTCTGCACAGTGGGCAGCGTCGCCGACGGGCTCCTCTGGGATGTAGGCACGGGTCTTGCGCAGAGAGAGGGCGTGGCTGGCATTCAGCATACCGCAGTAAGCGTCGCCACGGCCGTCGATCAGGTCGTTCTGAGTCTCCTCAGCAGCAGCGCAGAACATGGCGGGGCCGTCGAAGTACTTGGCGAGCATGGTCTCGGAGATCTCCGGGCCGAAGTTGCCCAGATAGACGCACAGGGCGTTACAGCCGGCCTTCTTGATGTCCTCAAGGGCCTGCTGCATGTGGATTTCACTCTCGACAATGCAGATAGGGCACTCATAGATGCCATCCTTGCCAAATTTCTTCTCATACTCGGCGATAACGGCCTTGCGGCGGTTAACGGCCAATGACTCGGGGAAACAGTCGCGACTGACGGCGACGATTCCAACCTTAATTTCTGGAATATTCTTCATCTTTTTAGTTAGTTTGAAAATAAAGTAATTATTGTTTTAAAAGGTTTAGTTTCACTTGGGGGGCGAGTGCCTGGCTCACTTTCTCCGTATATTCGCTGACCTTCAGCGAGGCATTGGCCTTGATGTCGCGGCTGGAGGAGCCGATGGCGAAGTTGTAAGTGCCGGCCTCAGTGAGCCATTGTGAATTGGCTTCGTCGAACGAGGCGAGGTCGCGTACGGGTATCTGCATCGTCAGGGTCTGGCTCTCACCGGGCTGCAGTTCGCGCGTTTTGGCAAAAGCCTTCAGTTCGCGGGCTGGCTTCTCTATACGCCCTTTAGGGGCTGTGACATATACCTGTGCCACTTCCTTGCCGCTGACGCTACCCGTGTTCTTGACGGTAATGCTCACTTCGACAGCATCCTTGCCCTTAGCCTTGACAACGGGCTTGCTGAAGGCAAAGGTGGTGTAACTCAGACCAAAACCGAAGGGGTAGGCCACCTCACGATTGAAGGTGTCGAAGTAGCGGTAACCTACATAGATGTCTTCCTCATGGTTTGTATAGTCGCGTCCAGGTATCTGCAAGCCATATCCGATCATCTCACGGAAGGTATAGGCATCCATTTCTTGCGGGAAGTTTTTCGTTGAGGGATGGTCGGTGGCAGAGATGGGCCAGGTCATCGTCAGTTTGCCGCTGGGATTAGCCTTGCCTGTGAGTACGTCGGCCACGCTGTTGCCACCTTCCTCACCAGGCTGCCAGGCACAGAGGATGGCATCCACACGGTCGCGCCAGGAGGCGGTCTCCATCACGCTGCCGCTGTTGATGATGACGATGACGGGCTTGCCGGCAGGGCGGAAGGCATCGCTGACGCGGTTGATCATATCTTTTTCTGCCTGTGTGAGATTGAACTCACCTTCGATGGCACGGTCCATACCTTCACCGGCTTGACGGCCGATGGTGATAATGGCTGCATCGGCTTCCTTCACCTCGTGCTGCACGCAGCGGTCGGTGATCTCGATTTCGTCGAACTTGGGCTGGCCTGTATCGAGAAACCACATGATGGGGTTCTTGTCGGCCTTCATCTTGACACGGGCGTATTTCACGTAGTTCTGATAAATCTCCGTCAGGAGTGGAGTCGTGCTGACACCGATGTTCTTCAAACCTGTCACCATATCCACGCTATAGGGCACGTTGACGGCACCTGAGCCGAGACCACCTGCCAGGAAGTCGTAGGAGTTGACGCCGAAGAGGGCGACAGTCTTCAGATTCTTGATGGGTAGCACGCCTGCGTTCTTCAGCAGCACCATACCCTCGGTGCTCGACTGGCGGGTTATCTGTGCATGGGCTTTCAGGTCGGGCTTGTTGGAGAACTTATAGCCACGGAAGCGAGGGGTCTTCACGATATATTCCAGCATACGGCGCACGTTCTTGTCGACGTACTTGATATCGAGTTTTCCGCTCTTCACGCCCTTGACGATATCCTCTGCCTGTGTGGGATAGCCTGGTGTCAGCAGGTCGTTGCCAGCCTCCACTTCGTCGATGGTGAAGAGTCCCTGGCCCTCACGCTTGTCTATCCAGTCGGTCATCACGATGCCGCGGAATCCCCAGTCGTCGCGGAGCACGCTGGTCAGCAGGTCTTTATTGCCTTGGGCATACTTGCCGTTGACGCTATTGTAAGCCGACATCAGTGTCCAGGGATCGCTCTCTCGTACCACGTATTCGAAACCTCGGAGATAGATTTCACGAAGGGCGCGCTGAGAGGCGCGCTCGTCGACGATTGTACGATTGCTTTCCTGAGAGTTGACGGCATAATGCTTGGCAGATACGCCGACGCCTTGGCTTTGGATACCACGGGTGACGGCAGCACCGATCTTACCCGTCACGTACGGGTCTTCAGAGAAGTATTCGAAGTTGCGCCCGCAGAGGGGGTTGCGATGGATGTTGAGGCCTGGTCCGAGGATTACGTCGCAGCCGTATTCGAGGGTCTCGTTGCCGATAGCCTTGCCCACGGCTTCCACGAGTTCGGTGTTCCAAGTGCAGGCCAGACAGGTGCCCACAGGGAATCCCGTGGCGTAGTAGGTCTGAGTGTCGTTCTTGCGGGTAGCATCGATGTGAACGCCGGCAGGTCCGTCGGTCAGTACGGTGGCAGGGATGCCCAGACGTGGTATCTCGACAGTGATGCCAGCGGCTCCAGCCACCAGTTTCTCTTGATGGCCAAGCATGGCGCCGCTGCCTACGAAAGAGTCGTTTCCGCCGCCCACGAGCAGTTGTGCTTTCTCCTCGAGGGTCATTGCCTTTAGCACCTCATCGATGTTGTTGGCACTCAGTTTGGGTTGTGCATTCATTGCCATTGTGAATGTTGTTGCTGATAATAAACTAATTAGTAATCTCTTCATATCTTCTCTATGGTTTTTAGTGATTCTATTGGAAAGTTCCTACGGGAATATCTTGAATTCATAGCCTTCGTCGCGCAGCCACTGGAGGCTTTCTGGTAGGGCTGTCCGCAGTTTGTCGATGCTCTTCAGCGAGTCGTGGAAGGTGATGATGGAGCCGTTGCGGGTGTAATGCTTCACGTTGTTGACCACGTCCTCGGCTGTCATCCACTTGGAGTAGTCGCGGGTGACCAGGTCCCACATCACCACTTTATATTTACGCGAGAGCCAGGCATACTGACTCATGCGCATCCATCCGTGGGGCGGGCGTACGTAGTGGCTCTTGATATAGGCGTTGGCCTTCTCCACATTGTAACTGTACTCCTTGATGGTGTGGTTGAGCCCCTGGATGTGGTTGTGGGTGTGGTTGCCCGTCTGATGGCCTTCGGCCTTGATGCGCTCGAAGAGTTCGGGGTGCTTCCGCACGTTGTCGCCCACCATGAAGAAGGTGGCCTTGGCGTCGAACTGTCTGAGGGTGTCGAGGATGAAAGGAGTAGCCTCTGGGATGGGACCGTCGTCGAAGGTCAGGTAGACTGCCTTCTCGTGACGGTCCATTCTCCAATAGGCTTTGGGATAGAGCCAGCGGAGATAGATGGCTGGTTGTTCTATAAACATCCTGTCCTCTCCTCAAATGCTATTCTCCGAATGTGCCTCCTTTGGCGTGATAGATGTCTATCAGGGCAGCCAGTTGCTTGTCCTTCTGACCGGCCTTCTTCTCGTCGAGTCCGGCCTGTACCTCCAGGAGTTGGTTCATGATGTAGAGGTGGAGCATGCAGTCGCGCTGTGCACCGTCGAAGCGGATGCCGTCCAGTGAGTTGTACCACATCAGATATTGCGTCGACTTCTTCCACAGCAGGTCGAGTAGTTGCTGGGCCTTCTCCTTCTGCCCGGTCAGGATATAGGCCTGCACCAGGTCGGTGGTGCCGCTCTGGTAGTCGTGGGGCACATTATAGTCGGGCAGTTCCTTCTCACACTTGGCGAGCACCTGCTTCGACTCCTTGTCCTTGCCTTCCTGGGCGAGTTTGAGAGCCAGCACGGCCATCAGCCGGCGATGGGTGTAGCACATGCGCATGACGGTCTCGTCGAGGTAGATGCCGCGCTCTTTGACGTTGCCGAACTTGAACTTGTTCATCACGTTGTCGTAGGTCTTCTCTGTGTCGAAGTTCTTGGCGCCGGGGGCATTGGTCGTGAACGGCGTGATGCGGTTGGCCAGGCCTTCCTGCACGAAGTTGTCGCCCAGATTCATATAGTTCTCCTGTCCGACGGTCAGCGCCACGTAGATGGGCCGTTCCCAGTTGGCATGGGCTATCATCTCCAGCATCATCAGGTCGCCCTTGTAGAGGGCGCTCTTGCCTTTGAGCGAGATGACCATCTTGTCGGGGATGGAGTCGCTGGCCATCATCATGCCGCTGCGCTTGACGGCCTCCTTGTCGATGGTGACAAAGACGGTGTCGGTGGGGATGACGTGGAAGTCTTCCACCTTCGAGCGCACCCAGTGGTCGAGGATGTTCTGCAGTTCAAAAGGCTCGTCGCCAAACTGCTCGCGGGCCTGCTCCGGGCTGTCCTGATAGAGTTGCAGCACTTGGCTCTTGAGCGACGGGTCCACCTGTACGTATTCATTGGTGCCGGCGCAGTACTCCAGTCGCTTCCAGGTGATGGGCAGCGAGGGGGAGTCGAAGGCGGGGCGCACCATCTGGTCGATATACCAGTCGGTCTGCAGGTATGACAGGTTGCAGACGCGGGCGTCTGTGCGCACACCCTCCGTATCCTGATTGTACCAGAGCGGGAAGGTGTCGTTGTCGCCGTTGGTAAATATGATGGGGTTGCCTTTCTCCTGCAGGGTCATCAGATAGTTCTGTCCGAAGTCGCGGCAGGTGTAGCGGCCAGAGCGGTCGTGGTCGTCCCAGGTCTGCGAGGCCATCTGGACGGGCACGAGCAGGCAGGCGACGCTGATGACGGCAGCAATGGCCAGGCTCTCTTTCTTCATCTTGCGGTTCAGCCAGTCGATGATGGCAGCCACGCCCATGCCGCACCAGATGGCGAAGGCGTAGAACGAGCCGGCGTATGCATAGTCGCGCTCGCGCGGCTGCATCGGTGTCTGGTTCAGGTATATGACGATGGCCAGACCGGTCATGAAGAAGAGGAAGAACACCACCCAGAACTGGCGGATGCCGATGGGGTCTTCCTTCGTCTTTCCATTTTCGTCCTTCCTCGTCCGGGTGTACCAGGCCTGCCAGAAGAGTCCCAGCAGTCCCAGCAGCAGGGGCAGACAGTAGAACACGTTGTGCCCCTTGTTCTCCTTCAGGTCGTCGGGCAGCAAGTCCTGGTCGCCCAGGCGGGCATCGTCGATGAAGGGGATGCCCGTCAGCCAGTTGCCGTGCTCCAGTTCGCCGTTGCCCTGGATGTCGTTCTGGCGGCCTGCGAAGTTCCACATGAAGTAGCGCCAGTACATGAAGTTGCACTGGTAACTCAGGAAGAAGCGGAGGTTCTCAAACTGGTTCGGCATCTTCACCATCATCGGCTCTCCGCAGCGGTCGTAGGGCGTCTCGCTGCCGTCGACACCGCCCATCCACGACTCGTAGGCGGCCGTATGGGCTGAACTGTACATGCGCGGGAACAGCATATTCTGGGCGTATTTGTACTCGTCCTTGGTGCGCACCACGAAGTAGGAGTCCTTCTCGTCGGCTGTTGCCTTCTCCTTGCGCTGGTAGACAGGTTTGCCTTTCGACATCACGGGGCGGCAGACGTTGCCGTCCACCTCCAGGGCCACCTGCGAGGTGTAGGCGGGGCCGTAGAAGAGCGGGCGGTTGCCGTACTGGTCGCGGCCGAGATAGTCGCCCAGCGTGAAGATGTCCTCTGGCGAGTTCTGGTCCATCGGCGGGTTGGCCGACGAGCGGATCACGATGAGGGCGTATGAGGAGTAGCCAATCATCAGCATCAGCATGCACAGCAGCACCGTGTTCTTGGCACGCGCCGTGATAAGCGGCAGGTTGTCGCGGGTGTACTTCAGCAGGAACCAGAGGGCTGCCAGCACTACGATACCGATCGCCACTGCCGTCCAGCCGTAGCCGTAGAAGGGGATGCCGAGCATACCCACGGAGAGCAGGAAGGCAATGTTCTGTACCGTCAGGCTGTGCTTCTGGGTCTGCGTCTCGTAGACGGCCCAGATCACGCAGGCGATGAGCAGGATGATGTAGATGATCTCACCTGTATTGAACGGCATGCCAAGCGTGTTGACGAAGAACAACTCGAACCATCCACCTACGGTGATGATGCCAGGCACTACGCCATAAAGCACGGCAGCCAGGATGACCACCGACACGCACAGGGCCACGATCGACCCCTTGAGGTTGGCGTCGGGGAAGCGGCGGTAGTAGTAGACCAGCACCAGGGCGGGCACGCACAGCAGGTTCAGCAGGTGGACGCCGATGGAGAGGCCCGTCATATACATGATCAGGATGAGCCAGCGGTCGCTGTGAGGCTCGTCGGCATGGTCTTCCCACTTCAGGATGAGCCAGAACACCACAGCCGTGAAGGCTGAGGAGTAGGCATATACTTCACCCTCGACGGCTGAGAACCAGAACGTATCGCTGAACGTGTAGATCAGGGCGCCCACCAGTCCGGCAGCCTCAATGGCGACGGTCTTGGCAGGGGTCAGTTCGTCCCAACTGCCGATGAGCAGTCGGCGCGTCAGGTGGGTAATGCTCCAGAAGAGGAACATGATGCAGGTGGCCGACAGCAGGGCGCTCATCATGTTGACCATCCTGGCCACCTGGGTGGGGTCGCTGGTGAACTGCGAGAACAGATTGGCCGTCAGCATGAAGAACGGGGCCCCGGGGGGGTGACCGATCTCAAGTTTGTAGCCTGTCGTGATAAACTCCGGACAGTCCCAGAACGAGGCTGTCGGCTCAATCGTGGAGCAATAGACAAAGGCGGCAATCAGAAATGACAGCCAGCCGAGGACATTGTCCACCAATCTAAATTGTTTCATCTAAAAAGAATCTTTTTTAACGTTAAAATTCGAATTTGTGGTGCAAAGATAATACTTTAATTCCATTTATCATTCTTTCAGCCACAGATTTCACAGATTTTCACTGATTTTCTGATTTTCACAGATTCTTTCATTCGTCATTCATTCATTTTCATATGAACAGTCCCACACCGTAGATCAGGATGAGATAGCGGAATATCTTGCCGAGCGTGATGGCGACGAAGGTGATGGCCACGTTGGAACGCATCAGCCCCAGAGCCACGGTGATGGCACTCCCCAATACCGGCAGGAAGGCGAAGAAGCCCATCCAGGCGCCGCGGCCCGCCATGAAGCGCTGCGCCCTGTCGAGGTCGCTCTGCTTCACGTGCAGATACTTGCTGATCCACTCCAGTCGGCCCATGCGCCCGACGCAGTAGTTCAGCACCGAGCCCAGCACATTGCCTATCGTGCCGTAGACCATCAGCAGCCACGGGTCCATGCCCGCGGCCATTAGTGCCGTCATCACCAGTTCGCTGGAGAACGGGAACACGCTGCCCGCCAGGAAAGCGGCCGCCAGCATGCCCCAGTAGCCATATTGCGTGAGCAGGTGGATTATAGCGTCCATAGGTTGAAGACTGTGAGCAGGGCCGTCACGCCCAGGATGACGAAGAAGGCGATGTTGGTGATCTTGGTGGACGTCAGGGCCAGGAAGTGCCCTATCAGCGGACTGGCCGTGAGTATCATCAGCCGAAGCATGGTGTCGATGTGGGAGGGCATCGCGATGAGCAGCAGCGTCGCGTAGCCGTTGACCACCATCATCGAGTAGAATATCTGGCGGGTGCGGATTTTGTCGTGCGTGCTCTTGCGCACGAAGTGGATGACACCCGTCAGCGAGAGTGCTACCGTCAGGGCGAAGCAGAGTATCTGAGAGAGGGACAGCGACGTGTAGACGGGCACCATCTGCATGAGGTCGCCCCTGGTGATGAGTTGCCCCCAGGCGCTTGTCTCCGTCAGTCCGAGGTGTTCTGCCAGCGGGGTGAAGTCGCCCTCGTTGAGCAGCAGGATGCCGGCGCTCCAAGTGGCGTAGGGCAGCAGGAGCCCCAGCCATGAGGCGACGAACGTCTTTCTGCTGAAACTGTTGAGCGTGACGGCCATCAGCAGCCAGTAGACTGGCACGAGGAGGAGTCCGTCAGCCGTCGCAGTACTGCCCAGGCTGAGCAGCAGAAACGTGTAGAATGTCCATCCTGCCGACTCCTTGTCCTGATAACCATTGAAGAATGTGTAAAGGCTGCTGATGAAGCACAGTTGGAAGATGGCGCCTGGCAATGAGGCGAACAGGAAACTGGCTGAGCAGAAGACCAGGACGAAGGCCGATGACACCAGGCGGCTGAAGATGCGTATCAGAGCGTGGCTGTTGTTCAGTTCTGTCAGGATCCACGTCGTGAGCACGAAGCATGCGAACTGGATCCACCACTGATGGACGACGAGTCCTGCCAGCAGCCACACCGCCGTGCCCAGCAGTATCGCCGACGGTTGAGAGTAGCGGCTCTCTGCCACCTTATTTTGCCACCTTTTCATAAATCGCTCTTATGAAGTCTTTAATCCTTCAATCCATCAACCCTATTCAGGTCTTCCCCGATGTCGCGACGGAAGTACTTGTCGGTGAACTGGATATTCTTGGCCTCCTCAAACGACCTCTGCAGCGCCTCGGCCCTGTCCTTGCCATACGACGAGACGGCTATCACGCGCCCGCCGGCGGTCACCACCTGGCCGTCCTTCAGGGCCGTTCCGCTGTGGAAGATGACGGTGTTGCCTGCTGACTGTCCAGTCTTGTGCATTGTGATGGGGTAGCCCTTCTTGTAGTCCTGCGGATAGCCGCCGGAGACGAGCATCACGCAGACGGCGGCACGCTCGTCGAACGCGATGCTGCGCTCGTCGAGATTGCCCTCTGCGACGCCCTCAAACAGGTCCACGATGTCGCTCTTCAGGCGCAGCATCACGCTCTCCGTCTCTGGGTCGCCCATGCGGCAGTTGTATTCGATCACCTTCGGCTCGCCAGTTCCCCGCCCCTCTGAGGGGAGGGGTGCCGAAGGCAACTCGCCAGTTCCCCGCCCCTCTGAGGGGAGGGGTGCCGAAGGCAGGGTGGGGTAGGTATTGATCAGTCCGAAGAAGATGAATCCCTTGTAGTCGATGCCCTCGGCAGCGAGTCCCTCGACGGTGGGGCGGATGATGCGGTCGTCCACCTTCTGCATCCACTCCTTGGTGGCGAAGGGGACGGGGGTCACCGACCCCATGCCGCCCGTGTTCAGGCCCGTGTCGTGCTCGCCGATGCGCTTGTAGTCCTTGGCCTCGGGCAGTATCTTGTAGTGCCGGCCGTCGGTCAGCACGAACACAGAGCACTCGATGCCGCTCATGAACTCCTCGAT
>ODAJ012081755.1_pt1 | contig 12845 bp, 13 predicted proteins | sample 1539241 | NCBI WGS metagenome assembly ODAJ01 (sample SAMN02144231, study PRJEB22623) | gut metagenome | biome: sheep rumen | host: Ovis aries | place: New Zealand | reverse complement strand
CAGATGGCAGCGCAGTTTCCTGACACCACCCTCGTACGCTTCAACCGCGACTATCCGCAACTGTCCACGCAGGGCATCAGCCGGTACATGGCATTCACCGAAGGCGTGGAGCATTTTGTTAATTGCTCTATAAGGAAGCTGAAAAGTACGAAAGTCAAAATTTGACTACGTCGAAATTGCTCACGCTCGACAAAATGAAAACAAGTTTTCCTCTTGTACTCGCTTAACCGCAATTTTGGTAAAATCCCCCGAAAATTGTTCACTACCTAAAACAAGAAATAAACAGCAAATAAGCAACATATAAATAAAATGCTGTTTTTTAGGTATTTAGACGGTGTTATAATGTTGCCTATTTGTTGTTTGTTTATATGTTAATTATTCCTTATTTGTGCAACAAATGTTGCGTTTTTGTTGCGCGTTTCAAAATTTCGTTGTACCTTTGCAGAGCAACAAACAAGGAACGGCCAACCTTTAGCGGCCAAAGTAAACAACAAATTTTGAAAATATGGCAGCAAGAAAGAACGACCCATTCGGGGGAAAGATTCAGAATCCCAATTTCTATGTTGATAAGGAAAAGGGAGCAGTGAAGTTAAGAACACGCGAACGCGCCAACGGTTGTTTTGTGATTTACTTCGACAAGTGTTACAAAGGCCAGAAACGCGAATGCGAGATTGTCAAGGACAGCAACGGGCAACCGTTGTATTTAGTGCCGGAGAACGGGCGAAACGATTCAGTAAACAAGAATCGGAATCGTAAGACGTGGGAAACAGCCAAGGCACGCAAAGCCGAGTTAATAGTATTTGGGCAAAGCACCGAAAAGGAGAAAGCCGAAGCCCTCAAAGGTGCAAGCCTTTTGAACTTCATTCGCAAATGCTATGAGGAAGAAAAGGAAGCCAACAAGCCCGGAAAGGGATTGCGGTTTAGAACCCTTCACGCACAAATGGAAGCGTTTGCGGACGGTCAGGAGATAGTCTTTGCGCAAGTTGACAAACTTTTCGTTTTGCGTTTTATTGACTTTTTGAAGAATAAGGCGGTTTTCACTTTCAAGCACAAGACCGCCGACAGCCGCCCAAGAATCAGCCCCAATACACAAGTACAGATAATGCGGACGTTTAGTGTCGTTTTGTCTAAGGCCGTGGACGCAGGTATATTAGAGGTTAACCCCTATTTCCAGATAGACAAGAAAAAGAAGATTCACCGGGAGAAAACGCGAATCAACTTTTTGACCGTTGAAGAGGTGCAACGCCTGATTGATACACCGTGCAAATGGGAAGTGATGAAGCGAGCATTCCTTTTCAGTTGCTCAACGGGCCTAAGATATAGCGACGTTTCCCGTTTGACGTGGGGCGACATTCAGAACGACGAAGTATTAGGTAAGGTTATGAAGATAAGAGTTCAGAAAACGAGCCGTGAAGAAATCTTTCCCGTACCAACGCCCGCCCTTCACATATTGCCGGAGAGGAACGGCGCACCTGACAACGGCGTTATATTTCCTTTGAAGTATAACCACCTTTTGGGCGAACATTTGCAAAAGTGGGTAAACGATGCGGGAATCAATAAGAAGATTCGTTTCCATTCAAGCCGTCACACAATGGCAACAATCAGTTTGCATTTAGGCGCACCGATTGAAACCGTCTCGAAGTTGTTAGGACACACAGAGATAAGAACAACGGAGATATACGCCGAAGTATTAGACGAGAGTAAGAAGAAGGCCGTCGCCCTTCAAGGACAATATTTTCAAATTCTAAATCCACGAAATTATGATTATCAGAAAACCCGAAGTAAACCCCGAAGGGCTATATAACCAGAAGCAAGCAGCCGAAGCCCTCCACGTTGACCGCCACACCGTCGCCCGGTACGAAGCCGACGGCCTGATTAAGTTCATGGTACGCAAGGCCGGGAGAGCCAAGGTAACGACGGGAGCAGAGATTTTGAAGTGTTGGAAAGGTATGTATCTTTAATTCGCGAAGTCATGGAAAGAACATATAACGACATATTGGCAGAGAATAAGAGATTGCAAGATTCGCTCGATGTAATGATAGACAAAAACGCCGAACTGATATTCAGGGAAAAGACCCTGAAAGCAACAGTCGCCAAGTACGACGAATTGAGAAAAGAATTTGCGTTTGTTGTCGGTCAGTTGAACATGCTTAGACTAATCCACGGATTGCCCACCTATGAGGAAGAAAAGGCGAACAAGAGCCGCAAGGAATGCAAGGTAATTAGTATTAACCAATAACGAATAAGACGATGAAAGATATATTAGAGTTTGGCCGATTCGTTGGCCGTATAGTCGAAGCCCACAATCAGGGCGACACACAGAGAGAAAGGCAGCTTGCTAACGATGCGGAGTTACATTTCGATTTGTATGGGATTCCCGATTACGATTCAGAGACCGGGCGAGCCGTTGAGGAAACGCCCTTCGATGAAGTGTTAAGTTCAGAGAGCCGCAAGGATTTAGACGGGGCCGCGAAGGGCGAAGCGTACCTTCAAAGACTGATTCAGGAAACGCAAGAATTGAAGGCCAACGCCGAAGCATACCTTCGACAGACAGAAGGACAGACAGAAGGACAGAAGGCCCCCGGACGTTCGTATATGAGCCGTTGCGCCGATGCAGCAGAAGGAACGCTCGAATACCTTTTGCAGTTGGCCGACAGATACCAGGCACGGCGTAAATTTGTCAGTCAGGCCAACACGGCGACACCGGGCGAATGTCAGGGCGAGAACGTAGAAATGGCAACGATTCTAAGCGTTTCCGACTCGATGCACGGCAACGGAAGGGAATCTTTGCGCATTCCCACAACGTTAACGATTCCAGAGAAATCGAATTGTTTCAAGGCCCTAATAAACGCCAACGTTTTTGCAGTATCAAACAGCGGGAACGGGGGCAAGGATTTTGCAGCGTTTCGCACCTTCTTTTTTGGCGACGTGACAGATTGCGAAGCCAACTATAAATTGACCGTAGGGAAGCAATCTTATTTGGCCGCATTCCTTCAAATTCTCAAATCGTTAGAAGCATTTGAGAGCAGCGAACCAAACAAGATTGCCGCGTCATGGTGCAATCAGGGAAACGGCAAACCTTTGAACACGGATTCAATGAAAACAACAGCAGGGAATCGGAACACCCAATTAGTGAATATTGCGGAAAAATACTTTGGCGTTAAGGCACAATAAAGGCTAAGTTTACTTGTAACTTTACCGTCAACTTTACCAATCAATTCAAGCGGTTGCAAAACACTTTGCAGCCGTTTTTTATTGTCCTAACTTTGCACCAAGAAACAATTAAAGCGCGAAGTCATGGACGAATTAAGACAGTTTATCGAAGCCAAGTTTCAGGAGTTGGAACAGAAGATTCTAACCCAGCAGAAACGAGTATTAAGCACAGAGGAAACGGCGGCGTATTTGGGAATCAGCAAAGGCCACCTTTACCAACTCACAAGCAAGGGCGAAATCCCTTTCAGCCGCCCCACCGTCAACGGCAAACCGTCAAAATACATTTATTTCGACCGTTTGGCCCTCGATGAATGGTTACTTTCCAACAAGTCAGAAGCGCACCCCACAACGGCGCAAATCATGCAAGATGCAAAAGACCGTATCTTGATACGATAGTACGAACCAATAAGGATATATCATTATGCAGAAACCAGAGTTAAGAACCACGCAGGGCGAGAAAGCCCGCCCCCTTCTCGTCAGGAACGCAGAGGGAAAGGAAAGCCGGATAATTGAAGGCTATGCAATCGTATTCGGTGCAGAATCGCAGATTCTTTGCGACGGGTACGGGTATTTTGTCGAGACGATAGACCGGGCCGCGCTCGATGAAGTGAAACTCAAATCATTCGACATTCGTTGTTTGCTCGAACACAATCCCGAAAGATTGCTTGCACGTTGGCGCAAGGGAGAGGGAACGCTTACTTTGTCGATTGATGCGCACGGCCTGAAATACCGATTCGAAGCACCGAACACCTCGGACGGTGAAACCGCCCTCGAACTTGTCAGACGCGGGGATATATTCGGAAGCAGTTTCGCGTATTTGGCCGACGAAGATTCAGTCGTTTGGGGAAAGAAGCCGGACGGCACACCGACACGCCACGTTATGAATATACGCTATATGGAAGACGTTTCGTTAGTCAGCCGCCCCGCGTATATGCAGACCGAAGTCAGTTGTCGAGACCTCGAAAAGAGAGGTTACAAGCCGACAGCCGCCCCCGCGAACGGCGGTTTCGCCAACGAGCAGGAACGGGCGAAGTATATCAGCCAGAGCCGCAAGCAGGCCGACGAAGTATTTAACGGATTGTTGAACCAATAAAAAGAAGAATCATGTACGTTTACTACAAGCAGAAGGAAATCGACGACCTCGCAAAAGTCGAAGCCGTCAACGAGATTTTGAAGGAATTGTTTTACGGTTTGCCCTCAACGCGAAGCACCGTTTTAACCCGTGAAGATTGGCTCGAAATCCTTTCAGGGGCGACAGCCTTCAAAGAGGTGTATATTAACGCCTTTATGAAGCAGCACTTCACAGAAGCCGACCTCAAACGTTTTGTGTATTGCATTTGTTGCCCCGAAGAGGTGCAGAGCGTTGGCGAGTATTACACGGAGCAGTTAGGCGACATTCGCTTTCGCCCCGATGTCGTAGAGTTTGCCCCGAACGGTTTGCCCCAGATTTCAGCCGACAAGATTAAAGACCTTTACCCCCGTTGGTATTGTGTCGAAGTCGCCGACCTGAAAGACGAACAGATTCGGGAGAGCAAGGATATTGCACAGAAGTACGGAACGCCTGAAAATTTCCGTTATGCCTGTAAGCACATATACAACGCCGACACCTTCATTCCCCGCCCCGGTTTCCGTTGGACGTTCACCACAGAAGGCACGAGAAAAGCCGTTGTCACCTTCACGGAAACAGACTATTATCAGGACATGGCAAAGCGCAAGTTAAACCTTTAACAACGGGAGGGCGCAGACCTTTGCGCCCACCCCTTCACCTTCATTCGTATGGAACAAAAGAGAATCAGCCCTTCACACAATACGGATTTAGCAATTTGCACCGGGAGCAGCAGGAAGTCAGTACAATGGAAGAATAAAACGACAACGTGGGCCAAGTTGCTAAACCGATGCGCCCGGACAGAGCGAACCGATGAGACGTTAGCCCAATATCTGCAAATGTCGAAAGACGAACAAACCCGGATAAAGGACAAAGGCGGTTTTGTTGGCGGTCACTTGACAAAGAACGGCAACCGCAAAAAAGACAATATCCTGAATCGGCAAATCGTCACGCTTGACGCGGACAGCGTGAAGCCGGGGGCCAACGTTTGGGAATCCTTCAAAGCCAAGTTCCCCGATGTCGCCGCGTGCATATACTCAACGCACAAGCACAGCCCGGAGGCCCCGCGTTTGCGCCTGATAATCCCTTTATCCGAAGCCGTCAATATTGAGCAATGGGAAGCCGTTTCGCGCTATGTCGCCGGGCAGCTTGATATTGAGCAATTCGACCCGACGACGTTTCAGCCCTCGCGCCTGATGTATTGGCCGAGCAGCCCAGCCGACGGGGATTTTTTCTTCGATTGGCAGGACGGCGAGATAACAGAAGCCGAAGCGATTCTCAACAGATACGACGATTGGAGAGACGTTTCACAATGGCCGATGCACCCGAAGGAAACGCCCGAAGCAATCCTCAACAACAAACGCAAGGCACCAGACCCCACGGCCAAAAACGGAATCGTGGGGGCCTTCTGCAATGTTTACAGCGTGAAGGATGCAATCGAAAAATTCCTTTCAGACATTTACGAGCCGACGAACCAGGCAGACCGTTACACTTATAGGAATGGCAGTACATTCGGCGGTTTGGTAGTGTACCCGGACGGGTACGCATTCAGCAACCACGCCACAGACCCCGCACACTTCAACGGCCACGGGTGCAACGCCTTTGATTTGGTACGAATCCACAAATTCGGATATATGGACACGGACGCGAAGCCGGAAACCCCGGTTAACAGATTGCCGTCGTTTCAGCAAATGGACGATTTCGCCCGCACGGATTCGGAGGTTAAACGCTACATTCTGCAAAACACGAAAGACGATTTCGACGGCGTGAATCTTGATGAGTTGGACGATGAGGGCAACAGAGAGCCAAACGCCGACGATTGGAAGGGCAAACTAACATTAAACAAGAAACTGGAAGTCGAAGCCACGCCGCCGAACATTATCCTTCTTTTGCTCAACGACCCCGAACTAAGCAAGATTAAATTCGATATGTTCAGAAGCCGCGACGTTTCCTTTACGGACAAGTTCAGGAACGCCAACGGCGCAATTATCGACGAGGAATCAGCCGGGAAGATTAGTTTGTATTTCTTCGAGACGTACCGAATCAAGTTGTCAACGGGGAAGATATTCGAGTACCTTCAAACAACGGCCACAGAGCGGGGATTTAACCCCGTGAAGGAGTTTATAACCCGCGAGACGTGGGACGGCCACAGAAGGGCAGAAACCGCCCTAATCGACTATTTGGGAGCAGAGGACACGGCGTTAAACCGTGCAGTAACTAAGAAATGGTTTGTTGCAGCAGTCGCCCGTATATACGAACCAGGAATTAAATTCGACTATGTACTGACAATCCCCGGCGTTGAGGGAATCGGGAAAAGTACCTTCTTTCGCACGATAGCGGGCGAATGGTTTAGCGATTCCTTTTCCTTTGCCGCGAAGGATAACGCCAAATACGAGGCCGTCAATTCCGCATGGATATTAGAGTTGAGCGAGTTGGCAAACCTAAGACGTACTGAAGCCGAAGCCGCAAAGCAGTTTATCAGCAAGCAATCGGACAACTACCGGGCCGCGTATGCAAGGGCAACGAAGGAGTACCCACGGCACAGCGTATTCGCAGCCACGACCAACGAAGACTATTTCCTGACGGGCGACAACGGCAACCGCCGTTGGTGGATAGTCAGGGCAGAGGGCAAAGGCCACGTTTCCCAATGGCTCGAAACCCTGAAAGCCAACGTCGCCCAGATTTGGGCAGAAGCATATTATTACTACCAGCAGCACGAAGAATTGTGTTTGCCTGATGAACTGGAAGCGGAAGCCCGGAAAGTTCAATTCAACTACAATCAGGCAGGGGGCGACGATTTGTTTCCCGTGATAGAATCTTTCCTCAACGTCAAGTTGCCGACAGATTGGGAAATCAAGAACAAGGAGGAACGGAAAAGTTACTTCAAGTATATGGACGTACTTTCAGCCGTCGGCGAGATGCAACGCGAATTTGTTTCCGCCGAAGTGATTGCAAACGAGTTGCCCGATGACAGGATAAAGAAGTATTCCTCACAGCGCATTAACGCAATATTGGAGCGGTGCAAGGATTGGAGACTAACCGATAAGAAATTAGTGTCGCCCGGCAGTTGTTACGCCCGAAGCCGCAAGGTATTCGAGCATATAGCAGAGCCGCCCGAAGATGAAATCTAAAGGCCAAATCCCGATGTTACAAAATTCCTCGATACAATTTGTAACACGCAAAAACCGATGTTACAATGTTACAAAATTGAGTTACAAAAAAATCGGCGTTTGTAACGCCACGGCAAAAGGTTAAACCGCTGATAATCAGCCTTATTTTAGTTACAATGTTACAATGTTACAAAAAATATTTAATAATAGGAAAAAAGGGTAATTAGAGAGCATTTTATATAAGAATGCACCCAAAACGGCAAAAAATAACTTTATGAGAATATTTTTGTAACACAGCCACAAAAAGGGAACATTCCCGAATGAGAGCAACAGCAGATGAAGAAATTCAAGATATACACAGACAGCGCCCGGACAGCCGACACAGCGACGAAGGGAATCAAGGCAGAGACGAAAACAGTTTCCGTCAAGATTCCCGGCGACCTATACGCGAAGTTGGTAAGCATAAAGGAGAAAGGCGGTTTCAAGTCTGTTTACGAGATTCTTCAACTTCTGATTGTCTGTTATACCCGACACGTGGAGAGGGCAAAGCAAGAGCCGACGGCAGAACCGCCACAGCCCGACCCGATGGCCGACGAGATAGCGGCAATGTTCGCAGACCTCGCAGGAGCAGAGCCAACGCCCGAATCAGGAGCAAGGCCGAAGATACGGAAGCCGCGAAAGCAAATCCTTTATGAATGAATCCAGATACAACGAAACAAATCCGAATCAGTATGAACGAGACAAAGCAGCAGAAACCCGATTATTGCGACGAACTCGCAAACGATTTGTACAAACCGAAGAAAGGCAATACCGCAAAGCCGACGAAGCCGGACAGATACGACGAAGTGTTTGAAGGTTTCCACGACCTGATAACGGAACAATCGAATCCCGATGTCGAACCGTTTCCCGAACTTGAACCTTTGCCCGAAGTCCTACCTTTGCCCGATGTCGTACCGTTACCCGAACTTGAACCTTTGCCAAAGGTGAAGCCCATTCGCCTGAAAGGGGAATCAGGAAGGAAGCGACAGAGAAAGAGCAAGGCGACGAAGCCAAGCGACAAGACAGCGAAGCAAGCCAAGCAGACGAAAGGCGGCAAAGCGAATCTTTGAAAATGTAAACAAGCGTTAGGGGGAGGGCCATTTCATAAAGGCCCGGAGGGAGGTTAAACCTCGCCCGAACCTTTCTCCACACGCAAACGATTTTTTGCCGCCGTGGGGGGATAAAAGGCGCACACACCCGCGAAGGGATTCAGGGCCACAGAGCCACACAGAAGGCCACAGAGAGCCGGACGGAAGCCCGCCCGATAAGTTGCCGCCGGGCAACCGAAAAGGCCACAGAAGCAAAAAGAACGGCACGCCCTGACAGAATCGGGAGAATAACGACTTTTTCGGCCAAATAAAAGGAACGCCAAAATCAAAAGGAATCCCTAAACGCGAATGCGTAGGTATTATGTAGGCTAATGCTTTCGTATATGTCTATCGCTAAATTCGTTTTGAAGGTGAACTGATTGTTTCAGGGAGGGGCGCGACCTCAAAAGGAAACGCCCCTTTTTACCAAAAAAAAGTAAGATTAAGGAATGGGATTTTTTGATAAGATATTCAAGAAACGAAGTGTCGGCGGCTCGTTGGTTTCGAGCGTCGCACCGTCAGGCCCCAGCGGCTTAAACGTCGTTGAGGTAGGCAACGAGTACCAGGCGACGAAGATTACGACCGTATTCCGTTGCGTTGAGATTCTTTCCGCAGGTGTCGCCGGGCTACCATTCAAGAAAAAAAGGCTCAACCGTGCGGAAGGCTATTTCGTGGACGTGGACGGGGCGACAGACCGAACGAATTACCTAATCGGCGTAAGACCGAACCCCCATTCAACCGCGTATGAACTGATAAAGAACGCCGTCGTACAAATGCACCTTCAGGGCAACGCCTATATTGTGCCACGTTACGACCTCACGGGCAAATTGGCCGAACTGATTCTTTGCAGCCCTCGGACGGTAAGCCACGACCCCGTAACGGACGTTTACACGGTTAACGACCTGTTTAACGGGATATACAGTGAAACGTTTCTCCCGGACGAAATAATCCATTTGCGCAATATGTCGTTAGACGGGGGCCGGACGGGTATTTCGACGGTGCAGTATGCCGCCGCCGCCCTCGGAATCCAAGCCACAGCCGACAAGCAGACGAAGCAGTTATTCGCCAAAGGTGGAAGGATAAAGGGTATTGTCGGCAACGATACGAACGTTAGGGGATTCGGAGAATATCAGGACGAACAGTTAGACGCGACCGCCGCCGATATGCAGGCCAAACTAAACAGCGGCAACGATATTATATCTTTGCCCGGTGAAGTCCAGTTCACGCCCATTTCAATGACCGCCGTCGATATGCAGCTTTTGGAACACAAGAAATTCGGTGTTCAGGAGATTTGCAGATTCTTCGGTGTTCACCCTGACAAGGTGTTTGCACAGCAGAGCAACAATTACAAGGCCAGCGACATGGCGCAAGTCACGTTCATAACGGACACGCTAAACCCGATTTTGCGGAAGTTTGAAACAGAGTTCCGGGCGAAACTGATTCCCTCACAAGTCGCCGACGATTTCAAGTTTGTATTCGATTTGTCGCCGTTGTTTACAACCGACCTGACAACCGAAGCGGAGTATATGACAAAGACGATTAACGCCGGAGTTATGACCGTGAACGAATGGCGCAAGCGTAAAGACCTGAAGCCCGTCGCCGGGGGCGACGTTACCTTCATTTCGTGCAACGTTGCGCCGATAGGCTCAAAGAAGATTCAGGGCGAGGAATCCACGCCCACAAGGAAATAACAATTTTGTGATAAGTAACTTTATGTCTAACAATCAAAAGGTTTTCAAGCAATGAAGAAAAAGAAAATCGAAATTCGTCAGTATGCGCAGCGTTTGGAGCAAATCCAAATCCGCATGAATGAGATTACCGACCTTTGCGAGAAAGAGAACCGGGAACGGAACGCCGCCGAAAACACGGAGTTTGAGACGTTGCGCCGCGAAAGTGCAGTTATCAACGCCCGTATTCAGGCCGCAAGCGTGAACGGCGGTTTTGTCGAAGTGACAGACCAGGCCGCAGCGTTTGACACGTTTATTCGCTCGGTTATCGGAAACGGCAATCAGGCGGTTAACTCGCAGGTGTTGAAGCGTGATTTCGTGGGCCAGACCACGGCCAACAGCGCAGCCGCAATTCCCCTGACAATCGGTGACATCGTGAAGCCCCTCGAAGCCGGGCTTATTTACGACAAAGTGGGAATCCCCATTCTCACGGGATTGGCCGGGGAATATTGTTGGCCCGTTGTCGGCACGGTTGAAGCCACAATCGCCGGGGAAGGTGTCGCCCTGAATGATTCAGAAATCGACATCGACGCGCTGAAGCCCGACACGGTAAGGCTCGGAATCACAATCCCCGTAACCAACCAGACGATTAACCAGACAACGGGAATCGTTTTGCAGATTGTGCAACAGCAAATGCCGTTGGCCGTCGCCCGCCTGATTAACCGTTGTATGTTCATCACCGAGACAACCGCCACGGGTTACAATGCCAAGTTTCACGGCCCATTCGTCGGCAACCCGGCCAACTTCACGTTTGCAGCCAGCACGCCGACGTACAAAGAACTTCTCCAGATGCGGGGCAAGGTATTCGGCAAGGGCGTAGAGAACGACGGCACGGGCGCGTATGTTATGACGGCAGAAATGGCCGCAATCCTCGAAGCCACGCCACGCGATGCGGGCAGCGGCTTGATGATTGTCGAGGACGGCAAGATTGGAGGTTTCCCCGTATTCCAGACAAGCCACATCGACGGAATCGGATTCGGTGTTTGGGGCCTCGAACCTATTGGGCAGTTTGGCGACATTCGCTTTATCGTAGACCCCTATACAAAGAGCGACGCCGACGTTACACGCCTTTCTCTCAACGCTGATTGGTCAATGTCAACACTTCGGAAAGAAGCGTTCATTTTGGGCGAAATCCCGGCCTAATCAGGATACGTTATAAATCGTTTACTCTTTCACAAATCAAGGTTTTAGCGTATGGTTTAGACGGAAATCGAACTTGTTTGTTCATTAAGTGGAAACTGAGGTTAATATTAAACAGCGGGGCACGTCACGAGTTGGCGAGCCCCTTTCATTTTATAGGGAAGCAGCAGGCAGCCCACAGCAGACAGCCGACAGCCGACGGAATCAGAAACGCAAGCCAACGGCAACCGATACGCCACAACTCAAAGAAACCGCCCTACAATCCATTTTAGAAGGCACGGGCGACCAACTACCCACCCGCCACGGAGAAAAGGCCACAGCGGGCAAAATCGGCAATATTTTAACATTTAGATTTCTTCACCTTCCCAAAGGCTCAACAAGTCGCAGCCTTTGAAATAGAGTTGATGCGTTTTCTTGCTTTTGTACCGGGTAAGGCCAACGCCTGGATTGCGCGACCATTTAACCAACGTGGAGAAATGCACACCAAGCAACGCCGCCCCTTCATTTGGCGTATAGTATCTGTTTGGCTCGATATTCGGACGGTCAATTACCATTATTTGCGGTTTAGGTGTTTCAAGTAGTTACGATTCATTTCGTCGGGCGTATAGAAAAACGAAACAGCGCATAGAACACAGAAGGAAACGACAGAGACAGCCCCGGCCCACAATGCGACGTTGTTTGCAGCAGACGGGGCCACGACAAACACCACGAAGCCCGCCAAAGACAGCAGCAGAGACCAACGGGCGACAGCGTATTTAATTCGTATCATTCTAAACTTATTCATTCCTGATTCTGTTTGTCGCCACAAAGATACAACTTTTCCCGCAAAGTTCAAAGCCCGGAGCGAGATTTAACACAGCAGGGCACAGACAGAAACAAGCCACAACGGGATATAACGAACCATAACAAGCCACAACGGGATATAACGGGCGTTTGGTGTCGTACCAGTCCATCGGAGCGACAGAAGCCAATATTCGCCCCAGCGATTCAGGAATCAGGGCGACAACGCCCGCGAGGGAATCAGCCCGCAACAAATCGGCAACAAACGGCCAACGTCGCCCGGCTCAACTTTTCGCCCAAAACGTTTGCTGAATCCTAAAAAAGTGTTATCTTTGCAGAGCAAAAGGGGCAATCTAACAAAGATTGTGTTTTTACTTGCAAAATTTGTTGTCTTGTTTGTTGCACCCACAAGAAAAATTGCCCTTTTTGCTTTTGCTAAAATTGGAGCTATTTAGCAGATAATCAGAAGTTTACATAAATATCGCGTTAGACTATTCGGAAAATTTGGTAATTTTCCCCGAAAATTGTGTTAATGCAGTTTCGGGGGATTGCTGTACCTTTGCACCGTGAAACTTAGAAAAGGAAACAATATGGATTTCAGAATGCAAGACCGCGCAGAGTTGAAGGCATTAGTAGACTTCTA
>ODAJ012191116.1_pt1 | contig 12847 bp, 13 predicted proteins | sample 1539241 | NCBI WGS metagenome assembly ODAJ01 (sample SAMN02144231, study PRJEB22623) | gut metagenome | biome: sheep rumen | host: Ovis aries | place: New Zealand | reverse complement strand
GGTTTGATGATTATTAATTTAACCAGTACTTGGAAATCATCCTCTGCGTATTTTCCATCCAATATCTTACATTGAATTTCCTTATTTGCTGACAATATTAACTCCTCATATTTTATTTGCTTTGATACTTAAAGTATAGGAATCCTTATTTACACTTTCGTTATCCTTTATTTGTTTAAGTTCATCCCACATATCTCCGTGAACCATGTAATCATGAACTCTGGTAACGAAATCCTCAAAGTTTTTACTTTCCTCTTCATTCTTTGGTGATAATTTAGATAAATCTATAAAATCTTTCAACCATTCGTTTCCATCATAAAAATAGTAAGTAGTGTTATAAGCATTCTCTGTATCATATTCAACTTTACATTTGATGTTAAATTCTTCATTGTTCTGGTCTTCGATAGTATATTTGTATGTTTCTTTCATTATATCACCTTATATCTATATATTAATTTCTTTTTTTTTATTTATAAATTTGAAGCAAATATTACATAAAAATATTTTTTTATTATTTCACAAAAGAATATATATTAATTTCAATAAACTAATTATCATCTTACATTGACGATAGTTTTAGAGGGATAGACATGAAGTCAAGAATCAACAATTTTATCCAAAATATCAACAACACAGTTTACGCTGCCTCTTCAGTTCATAACTTGTCTTCAAATGATAATGCTGGTGAAACACAAAAGATATATCAAATTTATGAAGCAGGAGAGTACATAGAAACTACATACAAGGGAATAACCGTGTATGTAAGGGAAAATTATCCATATTATAATCCTCAAAACGATAAGATATATTACTCTAAGGAAGAAGAAGCAGAAGATTTATATAAATTATCTGAAGAAATGAACAAATCTTCTTTAGAAACCTTGAGTGAAATATAACTATTTTTTTTTAATTTTTAACAATATTGAAGGTCTTTTCATTGAAAGATTACGTAGTTTTAGATTTGGAAAATCCTAATTTTAGACAAAACTCCATTTGTGCCATCGGAATAATTTTAGTGCGTGACAATAAGGCTGTCGAAAAAATATATTCCCTCATAAATCCTGAAGACACATTTGACAGAATTAATATGGATATCACTAAAATCGCTCCACATATGGTGAAGGACAGTCCTACACTACCCGAATTTTGGCCAAAGATAAGGGATTTGCTGACAAATAATGTTGTAATAGGACATAACATAACCTATGATTTAAAACTCATTTCCAAATCATTACAAAGATATCAGATTCCTATACCTGATTTTAAGTACATGTGTACATTACAGCTAAGTAGGAAATTTTTGGATTTGCCATCATATAAACTGGAAAATATAGCAAAGAAGTTGCATATCATATACAATCCTCACAATGCCATAGAAGATGCAAGAGCAGCCTTTGAATTATTCGAATACATAAACAGGCATCAGAAGATATACATTACAGAATCTAAACATTATCATTACGTACCAAAGGTTGTTGAAAAATATGATCCAAAACTATCCACAAACATAAATAATCTCTACGGAATGTTAAGGGTAGTGCTCTTTGAAGAATACATTACCGAAGCACAGTTTCAACTCTTTGAAAGATGGTATGAAACAAACAGGCAACATTCTCAGTATCTGATATTTCATAAAATCAATCTGCAGCTAAAAAAAATATTGGATAAAGGTCATATGGATTCCTATGACAAAAAGGAACTGGTGGATGTCGTTGAGTTCATTTCTGTTTCAAGTATCTACTCTAAAAAAACACTTAAGGTGCAGGTTTTACAGGGAATAATCAAGGCCATCACAGCCGATGGGAAGGTTACTATGGAAGAGTTATCTAATCTTAAAGGATGGCTTTTAAGAAACACATCACTTAGCGGTTCATATCCATATGATAAAATACTTAAAATTACAAATCTGATGTTGAAACAGGGATTTATGACATTTGATGAACAGGAAAGTGTATCTGAACAATTGAAGGAACTAATTACACCCATAAAAACTACTGACGAAGACTTTCAATTAAAAAATAAGACGTTCTGTTTATCAGGGGAATTTAAACATGGCAGTAAGGAAAAAATAACATATCTTCTTGAAAAAGAGGGTGCCATTCAAAAATCATCAGTATCCGGAAAAGTTGATTACTTGTTTGTTGGTGATTTGGGAAGTCCGGCATGGAAATATGGAAATATTGGTGGAAAAATTGTTAAAGCTCAAAAATTGCAGGATAATGGTGGAAAAATTAAAATAATAAGTGAAACGAATTTATTTAAAATTCTTAAATATTAATAGTTTTTTTTCTTCTTTTTTTCTAATATCAAAAAACATTGGTTGGTTTTTATCTATAATAAATCGATGATTTTTGTTCATTTTTTTGTTTTTTCTTTACTCTTTGTTTAATTTTTTATTAATTTTCATTACATTTTAAATATTAAAATAAATATATTATATATTATACTTAATTATAAGTGTGATAAAACGTTAGGGGGTTAATGATATGGCTGATGCTGTACATAAAGAAATTCTAAAAACAATTTCTGTACTAATGACAACTGCTTTCGCATTTGTAGCAGGTTCTGCATGGAACGAAGCAATTCAAACATTAATCAAAGAATTCATCGGAGAATCTGGTTCAGCAGTTTCAGGAATGTTAATTTACGCAGTTGTTGTTACTATTATTGCTGTAGTAGTAACATTATTCATTGGTAGATTAGTTGGAAAAGCAGGTATTGACATAGAAGAATAAATAATTATCTTATTCTTCTTTTTTATATCTTAATTTATTTTTCTCTTTTTTTATAATATTTACATGATTATTGGGATTTTATAATTCTGAAATGACTTGCTCGAATTTTTTTAAGGAAGAAACTTCATAAACTTCTGCCCCGACTTTTTCGTAATGGCTGACATAACTTGAGGAATTGTTCCAGCGAACTTTCTTTTCGGGATTTAATATTATAACTCTATGTGCCTTTTTTAACATTTCCTTAACAAGCAATGCGCTTTCAAGGGTGCCATTTATCTCTTTTCCTTTCCAGTCACGACAATCGGTCATGATGATTATGTCCGTACGTTTGTTGATATCTGCGGTTTTTAAGAATTCCTTGAATGAGTTTGTCATATCTGATTGACCAAACATGGCTAATCCTTTGCTTCTTTGAGCAACATTTACCTGTCCGGCACTGGTAACCGCTTCTAAATTTAATAAATCTGTTACATCAGTGATTTTATTGTCAAAATCATAGATTTTTACCTTGTTAAATGTTGACTTACATCCATAGAGTAATACAAAAAACCAGGTTGTAACCCATTCGCAAGATCCACTTACATCACATAAAAACACGTGTTTTGTCTTCTTAACGGGTGGTTTGGCATATATTAACTTTAGGCAGTGGCCCCCGTTTTTAATGTTTGCTCTTATGGTTTTTGCCATATCAAGATGGTGTGATCTTGCTTTTTTTCTTCTGGCTGAACGTTTGTTTGCTATTTTACGGCTTAATTTTTTACACAGTTCAAACACTCTTGGATCGAAGTTATCAATTGTTAAAAAACTGCCGTCTACAGTTTTTCCCTCTTTGGCTTTTGTTTCCGAACGGTATCTGATCATTTCATCATAAAGTTCTTGAAGTTGTTCCAGGTTTTGTTCTGGGGGCATTGCTTCTGAGGATTCTGTTATTTCTCTGACTTCGATTTCCTTTTCAGGAGTATTTGTTTCTTCATTTTGGAAATCTATTTTACTGAAAACCTTTTTAAATGCCTTTTCAAATTTAATATGATCTCCCACATCTTTTACGTAAATAGCTTCTAAAGAATTTTTAAGTTCGTCATGTGTCATTATGTCTTTCATTGCTTCATAAAGGGTACATGCTAGGGTAGAGCTTCTTATACTGACGAACATTCCCTCATTTCTTAAATAATGGGATAACATAACTATTTCTTCAACCATCAAATCACCGATATATCCAAAAAAAAATGTAATCTATATAATAATGTATTTTTAATGATATTTATATAGATGCTTTAATTTAATGTTGTTTACATATCACAAAATTTGTTTCTTGCTTCAATCATTGCTTTAATGTTTTTTATGGGAGTGTTTGGTAAAATCATACAATTGGGACTAATTATGTCTATTCCATTGCAAAGTGATTCATGTCTTCTCAAACACATCTTTTTGTCTTTTTTCTGATAATGTTTCTGCATTTGAAATATTTCCGCATAACCTTGTGGGACTATTTAATTCTGCTTGTAACTGTTTAGCATGTATAATGTCCACCTTTGAATCAATTCATAATGTTACTAAACAAAGACAAAAATAATGTTAAAAAATTAAACGAACTCTTTGATTCATATAAAGAAACTCTTAACCCTCAATAACTATTTTTTTAACAATTCTGGATTTTCAAGGTATTTTTCAAGCTTTTCATAGAATAATTTGAAATGATATCCGAATATGAAAATGTGACTTGCAGTTACAGAAACGGGAATTTTTCCATCAACCAATTTTCCCCAGCTAATCACAGGCATTATTTGGTTAGGTGAAGCAATAATGTTGGTCATAGAATCAAAATTAATCCAGGGAATGCATGATAAATTACAAATAGGTTGTACATCTCTTAATGAAGGTTCTACCAAATACTGATTATGTTTAATATCCTCTTTTTTATTTTCTATGGAAGTATTAAAAGAATCAAGAGATTCATGCTCTGAAAGAGGGGAAATTTCAATTTCTCTAATTGTGTTGTCATCCTGTATTATGGGACTAACTCCATTTATTTTCTCGTATTCATAAACTTTTTTGTCTATAATTCTACGCTTGAATTCTGGAATTTCATTAACAGCTTCAAGTATACATGCAGTAGTTATATTAAAAAATGGATAATTATTTTTTTTACAAAAATCGAAAGTTTTTTGAGCATTCACTCTCACAGTCATGGAATATCTTGAAGTTAAAAAATCCTGGAATGGTAACTCATCAACATTAATATCTAACTCTTTTTTTTCATATTTTCTCATATTATTCGGTTTCATATGCTTATCTATTTATATTTTAAATTATAAGAGATTATTGTATATTTATACAGTTATCTAAGGAAAAAAATATGTGTATATCAATAGCAGTATTTGCATCTTTAATTAGAATATAATTCAAACTTATTTTAAATATAACTAATTAAAATCAGTATACTTGCTGGAAAATTTTTTTCAAATATGGGTCATTATTCGTTGTAAGGCCCACTTTATACGGACTACTAAGATCAGGATGAGATAATAAACGAACAATATATGTAATGATATTATGTGCAGTAGTAAATACAATACTTGATCCTTTATTTATATGCATCCTTGATAGGGGGATGTTTAGAGCATCATTATCAACAGTGATGTCTTTAATAATAGTGCTTTTTGTAATAATCTATTGGATTTACATCAAAAAGGACACTTATCTAAAATTAACATTATCCAATTTCAACTACAAATCTGAAATCTTCAAAGATATACTAAAAGTAGCCATTCCATCTATATGTGGGATGATATTTATAACATTTATCACGGCTATGATGCACTTTATAATACTTGCAGTATCAACAACAGATTCTGTAGCGGTCTTTGAAAATGGATGGCGTATGGAAACACTTGCAGCAGAACTCATGATGAAATATCGACAGCAAGAATATCCATAATGGCAACAAATTAGGAATCACAAAATTATTTGAACATGAAACTTGCATACAACTATGCAATGAAATTGTTATATTCTTGTTTTAACCATGTTTTGAAAATGGAATCATATATTTTATATCCTTCTTCATTTAGTTCAATTAATGTTTTGTTTTGTAACGTTTTTAGAGAAGCACCAATAGCTCCACTAGTTACGCCTAGTTTGTTTGCTATATCTATTCTTTTTAATGGTTTATCTATGAGAGCTAATATAATTCTCTGTTCTTGTTTATTTAATTTAAACCACTCATTTGTCAAATGAATTAATAAGTAAGGTAATGCTTTTTTAAATTCATTAATTATTCTATTTTCATTTAATTCTTCATCAGGGGGTAATAACCTTGCAAAAGTGTTAATATAATATGGAAGTCCATTTGTACATTTATAAAATCTATCAAATCCTTTTTCATCAAAATTAAGGTAATTTGCTTTTTCATTCAAATAATTTTTTGTTGTTTCATAAGAAAATGTTTTTATTTCATAATTGAGGATTCTTCCGCCAAATGCTCCTCTTTGACCCGCAATATCTCTTATCAATTCATCTCTAATGCTCATACTTCCGGAAAATATGTAACCAATGTTTTTTTGTGATTGGATGACACTACGAATATACCATAAAAAGCCGTTAACATCTTCATCAAGTTGTTTAAGTATCTGAAATTCATCCATAAATATTAAAACACCATCAATATCTGTTTTGTAATTTTCATAGATTTTTTGGGGTAGATCCATTACAAAACTAGTAAATTTGATATAATCTTCTTCTGTTTTAAGAATAGGTAATGGAATTTTATCAATATTTTCTATTTTATCCAGTTTGAAATTATTTGTTTTAAAATATTTTTGAATTTTAGTGTTTATGGTGTGGATATTTGATTCATTGCAAGCTGTTATGATTGATTCATAATATAATTTCATAAAAGTAGCGCGTGTTAAGGATTGTTTTTTAAATTTATCCATTGCTGATAAATCCATGTATATTACTAAATTATTCTTTTTTAAATCCTTTTTTAGTTTTTTCATTAGAGCTGTTTTTCCTACACCTCTTATTCCAGTTAGTAATATTGTTGGAGTAGATCCTGTTTTAGTAAGTTTTAAGGTATCTTTGATGAAAGAAATTTCTTCTTTTCTATTATAAAACTGATTGTCATCTAAATCATTATCATTTCCTAAGGGGAGGTTTGTCATATTTTCACCTTTATTATTTATATTAAAAAACATAATATATAAACGTAATGAAATTTTCATTATAATGTAAAAAACACATGTTCCATTATATAATGAAATTTTCATTATAATATAAAAAACACATAAACTATTATCTAAAAATGTTGAAAATATTTAAAATAGGAAAAATTTGTATTAATTATATCCGGTATATTGTTTCTAGTATTTCTCTTTTTTTAATTTTTGATTATTTTGTAATTTTGATGTTACTTCATATATATGTAATACTTGATTTTCACTATTTAGACCGTTTTTGTTTTTTTCATATTTTTTATAAAAAAAAGAGTTTGTTACTTTTTTTCCTGTTGGAGGTTAACATTTTTTTGTATTACTTTTTTGCCTTAAATCGCTATTAATGTATTACTTTTTCTACTGTTAATTTCGTTATACATAGATATAACGAAGTATTTTTCAATTTTTTCATTCAAGTTTTGATTTTCATCAAAAATAGGGGTATTTTAGATTCATTTATCCTATATGACATATACACCAACAAGTTGATTTTTTAATTCTCAGAGGTATATTGCAAGTGTAACTTCTTATTATACTATTTATTTCTTTTTTAATATATTTTTTTGGTAATAAAATATTTATCTTAATTAAATTGTATCTGTTTGTTAAATTTAGTTAACTAACTAATTTAATAAATATTTATTAACTAATTAAAATATATTGACTAATAAAATAAGTAAAATAATTGATGCTGGTTAAAAATAATTTACTGGAGTGTTACCCTATAATCAGATAAAAAATATATTTCTACATATATACCAAGTAATGTAAAAAATATTTTTATAATAGGATTAAATATATTAAAAAAATTAATAACTATCTCAATATTTTAGAAGAAGATGTTTCTGAACAGTATTATTAACAGGATGTGGAAGAGCAGTTAAAAAATTCAATTTAACTTAGTTTATGTTAAGGTGGTGATGTAATGTTATTTGATGAAGCTAATAAACAGAAGAAATTTGAGTTTAATCAGGTTCAAAAGAAAATTGGTGATTTGCTTGTTGAATGTGAGGATATGTATGCTTTTCTTTTAAAGTATAATGATATGATTACTTATGAAGAGTTGTATGAATTAACTGAGGATGATAAGGATAATTTTATTAAAATTAGGGATAGGGCTCATGAGATGGAGCATAGTTTGTTGCATTATAAGGAGGATTTGATTCGTCTTGTTGAGGGTGATGTTGAGTGGTTTTTAACTGATGTGGATTCAGGAAGTGATGAAAAATTTTTTGATGATTATTATGAATCCAAAGTATTTTTTAACTATTTCCAGGTTGAAATTTGTCTTGGTTTGTTGTTTGACAAGTTAAAGCAGTTAAATGTTCCTAGAAAAAGTGTTTCTGAGTTGCATGTTCATCATGGTGGGGGGTGCTGTTAATATATTATTTTTTTAGATATATAATGATTAATCATGATAAATTATAGTTATGTTTATATACTCATTATTATCATAGTATATATAAAGCTAAATAGGATAAAAACCATTAAATGGCTTTAAAATATTTAGTTTTATATAGATTATAGGTGAAAAATATGTCAAAGTTCACAGGTTTCGCAATGAAAAAACTAAATGAAGTTGGATGGGTAGAAAAAGAAAAACCAAAATGTGGTAGACGTGATGCAATAATTAAACCGTTAGCATTATCGCCATGTACTTCTGATATACATACAGTATGGGAAGGAGCAATAGGTGATCGAAAAGACATGATTCTTGGTCACGAAGCAGTAGGAATAGTTGAAGAAGTAGGAGAAGATGTAAAAGATTTCAAAGTGGGGGATGAAGTAATAGTTCCGGCAATTACACCTGACTGGGAAGATGAAGCAGCACAAAGAGGATTCCCATCACAAACAACAGGTGCATTAGGTGGATGGAAATTCTCAAACTTTAAAGATGGGGTCTTTGGTGAAGTATTCCATGTAAACCTGGCTGATGCAAACTTGGCAAAATTACCAGAAAATGTAAAACCAGAAACAGCCGTAATGCTATCTGACATGTTCTCAACAGGAATGATGGGATCCGAAAATGCAAAAATAAAATTAGGATCAACAGTTGCAGTCATTGGAATAGGTCCTGTAGGATTGTGTTCAGTAGCAGGAGCAAGAAATCTCGGAGCCGGAAGAATATTTGCAGTAGGAACAAGACCTAATTGTGTGAAAGTAGCAAAAGAATACGGTGCTACAGATATAGTGAATTATAAAGAAGGACCAATTGATGAACAAATAATGGAAGCAACTGATAATGAAGGTGTTGATGCAGTAATTATTGCTGGTGGAAACATGGAAACATGGAAACAAGCAGTAAAAATGGCAAAAGCAGGATCAGTAATATCCAACGTAAATTATCTAAGTGGAGCAGATATAGTGCCATTACCACGTGAAGCATGGGGTTGTGGAATGGCAAATATAGATATAGCAACCGGATTATGTCCTGGTGGAAGAGTAAGGATGGAACGTTTAGCAAGTCTTATAGAATATGGCAGAATCAATCCTGATTCACTCATAACTCATAAATTTAAAGGATTTGATAAAGTAGAAGATGCTTTAATGTTAATGAAAGATAAACCAAAAGATTTAATTAAACCAGTAGTGTTATGTGATTAAATTACAATAATACTTTTCAACTCTTATTTTTTTTGAGGCTATAAATTATGGTCTAAAACAACTTTTTCTTTTTTATCAGTTTAATCTACCCTTAATCGTGGTACATTGTTAATTTATAAATACTCTAATCTTTATAACTATTATAAAATTTAATGATTTACTCTTAGAAAACAATTCAGGTTTCCAATGAAGTTCATAAATTTACGGATAGGGGAAATAAAAAAAAACAATCCTAAATGATGTTATTTATTCGTTAATTAAAAAAATAGGGTATGGAAGAATTTATTGAAGAAGAAGCTCAATATTATAATGAATCTATTATATTCAATACAATCAATAAATGGGAAGTGGGAAGACTTTTTTAGTTCTTCATTCCCGTAAACTGTTTTAATAATGGGATTTTGTTCATTATATGTAATACAACAACTGAAACTGCTACAGCTACACAGATAATTATTGGTATGTTAATAAATGGACTTATTTCCAAATTAAAGTATCCGTAATCCTTAATTAAATCCAATGGTACGTTAACCATAAGGAAGATTCCATATGTGTAACCTGCAAATTTAAGTATTCCTGAGTTTATTTTCTCACTGTACTCTCCAAAGACTGTTTTGAAATCTATGTTTTTTAATATTATGAACAATCCTATCATTTTAATACATGATCCAGGTTCTAAATTACCAACCAGAATGTAACTGGTGTCTGTATGGCCTGTTATTAATGCTGGAATGTAGAAACTTAGGAATAATATTATAATTCCCACTATGAATAGGAGTAACCCAAATTTTTTACTTTTAGTATATTTGGAATCCTTTTTATGTAAATAATATCCTAGTATGAAGTAACCAAGTGGTCCTGTAAAGAGATTCATATAATTTAGGATGTAAATTTTGTATTTAAAGAAATTCAAGAGCAAAACTACAAACCATATCACAAGGAAGTATTCTATTTCCTTTTCAGTAGCGTTTTTTATCATCCTGTAGAGTAGTGGTAACATGAGGTAAAATGCCACTATCATGTAAATATACCATAATTCTATGGATATTTTTGTAGGATCTAATATTACATTGATTGCTTCTACAAAAAAGCTGTTAATGGAATTTACATTAAGTAATTCATGATCGACAATAACATCTTTCATAAAGAAGTAGAATAACCAGAAATAAAATGGTATCAGCACTCTTTTGAGTCTTTGAGGTACTTTACTTATGGGTTCTTCCCGGTCTAAAAGTAACATTCCGGATACCATGATAAAGAGCAATACTCCTGCTCTTGTTAGGGAAGCGGATAGTATTCCCTGGTACCACATGTTGGTAAAGGCAGGAAATTTGCTAACGTATGACAGGGATAAATGAACTCCGATTACACATATTATACCTATTACTCTTAAATAATCTGCATATACAATTCGTTCCATAATGCCCTCATTTTTTTTATTTAGTTTACTAAAAATAAAATTTAACTTACTAATATTTTGTTAGTAATAATGTATAAATTTACCGAAAATTAATTAAATTTAAAATAAGTCACTTTATAAAGGGGGTTATTATATAGAATCAATAAAAAAAGAAATAATTCTATAAATATTTATTATAGAATTCAGTTATTTTATCAAATGGTATAACATCTAAATTATCATATAAATCTACATGAACAGCATTTGGAATGATTAACAATTCCTTGTTGTCACCTTCAAGTTTTTCAAATTCATCTTTTGAGAAATAACAAGAATGAGCATCTTCGCCATGTATGACAAGTACTGCAGATCTGATTTCATCACCATATGTGATTATCGGCTGGTTCATGAAAGACATGGTACCTGTTACGTTCCATCCATCGTTACTGTTTAAACTTCTTGGATGATATCCCCTTTCTGTTTTGTAATATGCATGATAATCTTTTACAAACTGAGGAGCATCTTCAGGTAACGGATCAACGACACCGCCGGCTCGGGCATATTCTCCGTTTTTATAATCCTGTGTTCTCTGATTGTTTAGAGTTACTTTTGCATCGTATCTTGCATCAGCATTATCTGCTTCATCAAAATAACCGTTTGCATTTATTCTGCTCATGTTATACATAGTGCTTGTAACTGTTGCTTTAATTCTGGTGTCTATACATGCAGCATTTAAAGCCATACCTCCCCATCCGCATATTCCAAGAATTCCTATTCTTTCCGGATCCACATTCTCATTTACTGACAGGTAATCAACTGCTGCCTGAAAATCTTCTGTATTTATATCGGGAGATGCCATGTAACGTGGTGTTCCACCACTTTCTCCGGTAAATGATGGATCGAATGCTATTGTCAAAAATCCTCTTTCGGCAAGTATCTGGGCATATAATCCTGAACTTTGTTCTTTAACGGCTCCAAATGGTCCACTTATTGCTATTGCAGGTAACTTTCCTTCATATTCTTTTGGTTCGAACTTATCGGCAACTAATGTTATTCCATAACGGTTTGTGAATGTTACTTTTTCATGATTTACTTTGTCACTTTCTGGAAATACTTTGTCCCATTGTTCTGTAATTGTTATTTCGTCAGTCATTATTTCACCTAAAATTATTTATATTCTTTTTTCATATATGTTATCTTTTTGTATCTTCAACATAGCGGTCTAAAAGATCAAACAGTTCATCCTTCGTATTGACCTGGAAAATCTGATTTTTAATTATGGCGTTTTTGTATAGTCCTTTCATGTAATAGGATGCCTGTTTTCTCATTTTGATTATTGCTATGTCCTCATCAATTCTATTTTTAAGAAGAAGTTCGCAGTGCTTTTTTATCATCATGATTTTTTCTTCGGTGCCTACTTTTTGCGGTTCTATGTTATGGTCTATGTAGTCAATACATTCTTTAATAAGCCATGGATTTCCAAGGGCTCCTCTTCCAATCATAACGGCATCACAATTTGTTTCATCAAGCATTCTTTTTGCATCATAACATGTTTTAACATCACCATTACCGATAACCGGAATTGAAACTTCTTTTTTAATCTTTTTTATTAAATTCCAATCCGCCTTTCCCTTGTACTCCTGCATTTTTGTTCGGGGGTGTATGGTTATTGCCGAAGCACCTGCATCTTCCAATATATGTGCAGTTTCAACAGCATTTATATGTTTTTCATCCCATCCACTACGAATTTTGGCAGTAATTGGAACTGGAATGCTATCCACAAGAGTAGTAATTATTTCTTCTATTTTGGAAGTATCTTTAATCAATGCGGCTCCTGAATGTCCTTTAACTGCAACTTTGGTAACTGGACATCCCATGTTGATGTCAATAATGTC
>ODAJ011539349.1_pt1 | contig 12848 bp, 18 predicted proteins | sample 1539241 | NCBI WGS metagenome assembly ODAJ01 (sample SAMN02144231, study PRJEB22623) | gut metagenome | biome: sheep rumen | host: Ovis aries | place: New Zealand | reverse complement strand
TTATACAGACCTGAAAAAATTAAAGACTGCTGGAAGTTTATTTTTGAATGTGCCAGAAAAATAAGTAAAGGTAATAATGCTTGTCTTGAATATGGCTTAGTTTACAAAATGGCAAGAGATTACTTTATTGAAGTACTCCCAAAAGTTGCAGAAAACCCACCAGAAGTTAAGACTGAAACAAAAGCAGAAACTAAGGTTGATGCAGAAGTTCAGAATGAAGCTGCAGAAACTGAGGCAGAAGCTGAAATAGTTGAAGAAGAAACAGAGCCTGATGATGTAGTCAGAGACGAATACGGTTTTGAGATTTACGGGGAAGAAGCTCCAAAGCCGGAAGAAAAAGAAGAAGAGCCAGTCCATCAGGAAATCAATGACAGTTTACTTGCAGGCTGCAAGTTTGATGCAGGAAAAATAATTGATGCAAAAGCGCAGAAGTTGTCTTTTGCTGATTTTTTTCGGGGACTACATTTTGTACACGCAGACAGAGAAAGTTCTATCCTTGATATGGTAGTTTGTGAAGTTACTGAAGTTACTACAGGAAGGGTTAGTTATAGGGCAAATGAATCACAATTTTTTGAGGAAAGAAAAGATGAGATTGAATCCGACACTGTTCCTATTAACGGTAATTTTTATTCGATTCCTGAAGATGCAAAAGTTATTGGAGTGCTTGAAGGCCATAAAAGAAAAATTTTTGAGGATACAGAGGAAGTTTCTCAGCAGGTTGAGGCAGATGTAGCCAGTGATAATGTTAAACGCAGTGAGTGCGGCTTTGAAGTCTTTGGGGAAGATGAAGAGCAGGAAGAAGCTGAAAAAGCAGCACCAGAGCCATGCCATCAGGATGAAGCGGATGTATTTTTTTCCGGGCAGGCTTTTAATGCCGGAGACATTATTGACAGGCACGGACGACGACTTTACTTTAGCGACCTGAAAGTAGGAATGAGGTTTGTCTTAGAGAATAAACTTAACGAAGATAGTTACATGGTAGGAGTTGTCAAAAAAGTACTTGATAACGGGATTATGTATGACTCTTACAGAGGATATCAGAAAGCATATAAAAGGTACATAGATGATGAATTTCCTTGCATTGATAACGAACCTGGCGGCTGGTGTTTTGCTGTTCCTAAAAACGCAATGATTTTAGGCTGGCAGAAAGAGGGTTGCGGCGAGATGTATATCGAGCCGAGAGCTCCAGTTACTGATTATGATTCAGAAGGTAACGGCCTTCTGTTCGGTTTTTAGGAGGCTCTGATATGCATCATATTGAAAGTTTTGAGGAAGAAGTTTTTATAGAAGATGGACGGGTTACAAGACTTATCTATGGCATCTGGAAAGGCAACAAAGTTCCTATTTATTTAGAAGATGATGATGATAATCATTATGTAAAGAATTGTGATTGTGTTTTTATGAATGGCTGGATGATGAGTATACCAGGAGAGACTTACAAATCTTACGGCTATACATACACAGTTCAGGATGAGGAATGGTGCAAAATTGATAAAAGCTTAGGCTGGTTTGCATGGAAAAACAAAGCAAAGCTTATTGAAAAGTTCGGAGACCTTGCAATATATCTTTACCCTTCTTTTAAGTACGTTCTGAAAAAGTGGAAACCAAAAAACACCAGCTTATTAATGAAGGCTTTAATTATATGGAAGGAATATCCTGATATTGAGTTCTTACTTGCAATGGGGTTTGAGAATATTGCTTTTAGTCCTGCTTTTTATCGTTTATCAGACAGTAAGAAAAAAACTTATTTCAAATGGATGCGCAATAATCCGGGCTGTACAAATATTTGCTTTAAGAAATTACAGACTATTGTATGTCATAATCTATCTGCAAAAGAATGGAATGATTATCAAGCCTTTATAGATCAGACTTTATCACCTATTAGTATTTCATATCCAATTTATAAATATCTTGCTGCACAAATTGCAAAGTTACCTAATAACTGGACTCCAAGAGAAATTTCAGATGAATATGAAGATTATAAGGTAATGGCAAAGCGTGCGGGCCATAATCTAAAAGAACAGTACTGGAAATTTCCAAGTAATCTTGAAAAAGCTCACGACAAAGTTATGGCGGAAGTTGCAAGGATTGAAGAAGCTGAACGAATTGCAAAGGAAAAAGCAGCTGCAGAAGAAGCGCGCATCAATAAGAAAAGGCTTAAGGCTATTGCTAAAAAGTTCAAGGATGTTCCTGAGCTTATAGACGGCTATTCTATTTTTATTTCCACAGATTATGACGAATGGAAACGACAGGCAGAAGTTTTACATCAGTGTATTTGTTCCGGCGGATATTTTCAGAAGGTCCTTAAAGGGGAATGCACAATTATTTTTATTCAAAAAAATGGAAAGCCTGAAGCTACAGCTCAGATTATGCCTAATGGAAAGTTAAATCAGTTCTATGCGGACGAACATTCCGGTACTCCAGGAGGCAGCCTTCCATCTGAGGAAATTAAAAACGCATTTAATAAATGGCTTGGCATGGTCCCTAAATCTAAGTTCAAAAACAGGATTAAGCAAAAGATTGAAGCTGCATAATGGAGGCTTTAGTTGGATGGGAGGAATTGGTACCAGCAGGAGTTTTCTTTTGAGTTCGATGCAGTACCCAAAAAAAAGAAAAAAGTAAAAGTAGATTATGAGCTGATTTATAACGAAATGAAACAACACGGGCCGCTAACGTTTTCTCAAATCGAAGCGCTTGCCGGTGTTAATCATTCCGGTGTAAGTCAGGTAATTACAACGCTATCTTTGCACTATCCAGTTTATGAAGTTAAAAGAGGCCTTTACAAACTTTATGGGGATGATGATTACGGAGACGGTATTAATCACGATGCTCTTAAGGGCGAGGAGGATTATTGTGCCGACTAGGGCAAAAATCTCTTTAGAGCAGATAAACATAGTTGCCGCAATTATGAGGAAACAATTTTTGACAGCCAGAGAGCTGCATAAGTTTATTTTTTCAGAGTTCGGCTATACAGGGACTAATGAAATGTTTCTGGACCTGATGGAAAAAAACGGCTTCCCGGTTTTTGAAGAGCAGATAAGTTCTAAGGAACATCGTTACAAGATTTTAACAAAAGAAGATTTAAAAAGGGAGGATGAAGAACATGCTAAAAGACATTTACTGGCGACGTTATCCAATCGACTTGCTTAATGATGACAAGATGCTTTATATCGAGTCTCTTATGCCGGAAAAATTAAAATATGCACCATATATGTTCTATATAACTGCATTGAAGCTTGCAGATGATGATGGAGTTTTTGACCTGGAAGATGGCGTAATATTTGCGCGCTTAATGAGAGTTCCAGATGTTCAGATTGTATTTGAAGTTGCAAACTTAATGCGCCAGAGAAAAGTAATATACAGACTGTTTGATGACAGCAATTATTGCGGTCTTACAGACTGGGAATATGCAAAGAATGAAAAAGTTCGTTCTATTGAAGAGCGCCGCCAGGTAGTAGCACAGGCTATAAAGGCAGCACAACAAAAACAGCACAGCGAAAAGGATTTTGTAATAGCTAAGAATGCGGGGAAATACAACGCTATTCCGTATTCTGATAGTTGCGCGGGGAAATGTAACGACATTCCGCAGACTATAGCTAAAGGTAACGCCCCGGAATCAAATGCGGCTGTTCCAGAGTCAGGCTCTTCTTTATGCTCTGAAAATGACAAAAATGCAGAAATTGTCGTCAGAAACGAAATGAACGACAAAAACGCAAAAAATGTCGTCAAAAACGAAATTTGCGGCAATTTTGCTGCAAATTTCGTCATGCATAGAGAGAGAGAAGAGAGAGAGAATAAAGAGATAGAACAGAACACACACACAGAAGAGAAAGAGCAGTTACCAGGTTCCGAATCCTTACAAAGTTCTACACCTGGTAACTGCAAAGAGACAACACCGGCAGTGGCCGAAACAAAATTGACAGAAACACAAAACTCAGAGAGTGATGAGAACAACTCAGATTATTCTCAAACAAATACTTCTTGCCTGGCAGAAAGGGCCTTGAAGCTGGAAGTGGTTGAGGATGAGAAGAATGACGAGAGCGGGCTTTTAAGCTATCTGAACGAGTTTTTTGTTAAGAATTGTTATGGGTATAAGCCTAAGCAATCTGCTCATGCTCTGAAAAAACTTGCTGAGGAAATTGAAGCTGTAAGCGATGAGATAAATCCGCCGTTAGAAGTTGCGGCTATTTTATGCTCAGAATACAAAAATATGACCGAAGGCAAGCGCAATGAGTACTGGAAAGGCATGCCGTTGTTACCGTCATTCATGTACAAGCCACGTTGCTGGCAGGAATTAATGCAGTATGCAGGGAAAATCCTTGCGAAAACGAATGCTCACAACAGGTTCTTAGAAGCTGCAAAGAAGGCGGAAGAAGAATACCAGAAGGATGCGGCCGCTATTAGTGTCGCCAGGCGTGATGAATATTTAAAATATGGGATAGCGCCGGAAGATCCTAATGCCGTGAGAAAATTACTGCAGGCTAAAAGCCGGGAACAGGAAGCTTTACGGGAGGAAAAGGCGGAAGAAGAAAAATTTTAGGATGGTTGAATGCTTACGCAGGTAACTGAGAATGACAGCTGGGATAAAGATCTCAAACATAAAGAGCGGCTTTTTGTACTCCACTTTTGCACTGATGACCTTACGTTTTTGAACGCTACTGCAAGTTACAAGACAGTTTACAAGGAGCGGGATAAGGCGACAGGCCAGATAACGGAGCGCTCTAACGAGGTATGCGAAGCGGCAAGTTCAAGATTAATGGCGAAAGAAAAAATCAAACTTGCTATTGCTAAGCTGCTTAGTGAAACTCAGGCGGATCTTGACGAAAAGAACGGATATAAGCTTTTGAAGGACCTTATGGTTATGGCGGATTTTAATCCGGCAGATATTATCGACTCACAAGGGGTTCTGAAAAAAGATTTATCCGAACTTGGAGAGCTTGCTAAATGCGTAAGTGCAATCACACCGACTAAGTACGGACTGAAAATTGACCTGGTAGACCGTTCAAAATACATGCAGATGTACTTGCGCTATCTGAATCTTATCAGACCGGAAAATGTGGTTGAAGAACAGCTTAAAGTTGTTCTGATGGTTCCAAAGGCGAAGAGCGTTGAGGAATGGAATGAGATTGCGGGAGAAAAGAGTTGAGTTACGGCGTTTACTGGAGTCCGCAGCCTAAGCAGGCTTTAGCGCTTCAATGTCCGGCAACTGAGCTTTTTTATGGCGGAGCTGCAGGAGGCGGCAAAAGTGATTTTCTTTTAGGTGATTTTCTGCAGGGCGCCGCAGAGTATGGCCGGCATTGGAAAGGCATCTTATTCCGCAAGACAACAAGCGAGCTTGAAGAGTTGCAGGCGCGGGCTGTAGAGCTTTTTACTCCGCAAGGAGCGCGCTATTGCGGAACGGGAACTAAAGACGGTTCTAACATGTGGAAATTTCCAAACGGCGCAACGTTGAAAATGCGCTATTTGGAAAACGAGAAAGACGTAACGCACTATCAGGGACACCAGTACACCTGGGTAGGAATAGACGAACTTGGTAACTATCCTACTCCATACTGCTGGACCTATATGAAATCGCGATTACGAAGTGTTTATGGAGTTCCGTGTTATATACGCGGGACAGCGAATCCTGGAGGCGTAGGCCACGGATGGATTAAAGCAAGGTTCATTGACGGGCATATTGCGAACAAGATTTTTTACATTGAGACAGAGCTTGCCGGCGGTAAAGTAAGCAGAGATACAGCCTGCTTTATTCCTTCAAGCCTGGATGATAACAGAATACTGGTGGAGAACGATCCGCAGTATGAAGCAAGATTGATGAGCTTACCGACGCACTTAGCAAGAGCGTTAAGGTATGGAGACTGGAGCGTATTTGAGGGGCAGGTTTTGGATAGCTTTAGACCTGATAGGCATGTATGTAAACCTTTTGTTTTGGAACAGGGCCAGTGGTTCCGTTTCTGCAGTATGGACTGGGGATGGAGTAAGCCCTATTCTATTGGTTTTTATGCTGTTAATTCTCAGGGAAGAATTATCCGCTATCGAGAACTTTACGGATGCCAGAAAGGAGAATTCAACGTAGGAGTTAAAAAGAGCGCTAAGACGCTTGCTGCAGAAGCATGGGCTTTAGCTGTAATGGACGGAATTACAGATATGGTTGCGGATCCTGCTATATGGACTGATGAAAAGATTGAGGATGAATCTAAAAGCATAGAGCAGGTTTTTACTGAGGCCGGCTTTAAGATGCACAAGGCAAACAATGACCGCGTAAACGGGCTTGTAATGGTTGATGACATTTTTAAGCAGACTATAGACGAGGAAGGAACGCCTATGTTTCAGGTATTTAATACTTGCACTGCTTTTATACGCACTATTCCACTTTTAACACCGAATCCGAATCATCCGGAAGATATTGATACAAGGCTGGAGGACCATGTATACGATGATCACCGCTATGCAATAATGAGTGATTTTATTGCGCATCCACTGACTCATTTAAGAAAGATTAATGGCAGCTGGAGGCCAGAGGCTAAGACTAAGGAATGGGATCCATTCTAGGAGGATAAAAAACTATGGGAATTAAAAAATTAGAACGTTACGACGGTTTGTGTAAATGTTGTGATTGCGGGGCAACTGCTCAGTATACAGTTATTACTGATGTAGGTTTTAAGTTCCATGTATGCGGAAATTGTGTTGAGGATTACCAGGAAGAAGAATCTGAGGAAGAGTAAAAAGTTATATTTTACGTGGGAGGTTGTTTATGGGAAAAAAGGAAGATTGGGAAGAAATCTTTATTGCAGATTGTGAGCTGAGTCTCCAGGTTTTGCAGGAAGAAAAAGCCAGGGAGGAAAATATGTGTATAGCAGAGCCATGTGGCAGTTCGGATATGTGTAGTAAGTGTGTCTGCAATCCTGAAATGGAAAAGCTTGAACTACTTGGCATTATTCAGGACAAGGATAAGGCAATAGCAGAACTGAAAGAAGATATAAAGTGCCTTGAACATAATTGTAATGTAAAACAGGAAATGAACGACAGACAGTATGATTATGGGCTTAATCTATTAAGTCGCTTAAACAAAGCAAAAAAGATTATTCAAAATCTTATGGGATTTGCAGAAATGGATGATAGAGAATATGAACCAGAATATAAAGAAGCAGAGCTATTCTTAGAGGAGGAATAGAAAATGATTGATAAGATATTTGAAAATACAAAGTGTATTTCATGCGGAAAGGAAACTCCAGTAATTTTTATTATAAAAGATATTTTAGGAGAGCCTTTATACAAAATATCTTTATGCAGAGATTGCAGCGATAAATTTGCAGAAGATAAGATTAAGCGCCTTAAAGAAAAAAATGAGATTAAAATAGCAGAAATTATAACCTTAAAGAAAAAAGTAAAACAGATGAATATAAAATCTAGCAATCATAAAAAAGTAATTAGAGAAATGCATCAGTGTAATTAATAAGGATTTTCTATGACATTAAGTTTAATTATTAAAGTTTATGTGATTGCTCTGGTAATCGCAATTATTTGTAAGGAGTAACTATGACAGAAGAAGAATTAAAAGAAAAAATGGATAAAGATTTGAATGAAGTCTTTGATGTAAAAAATATTATTGACTTTCAATTTGACTTATTGCAGAAAGCATATCTAAAAGGAATTGAAACAGGAATGAAAATAAGTAGTTCTGAAAAGCAAATATGTAAGGGGTAACTATGTTTGAGAAAGAAGCAGAAGAATATGTTGAGGGTAAAGGGAAAGAACATTTTAGAAAGTTTTATGATAAACAACTTTCTATGGCTGATTTGCTTAAAACTTGTTGTATCGAATTTGCCAATGAAGTAACAAAGGAACTACAGGCACAGATAGAGAAAATGAAGTTTGATGCTGTAAAAGAAGCGTTTAGACAAGGTGAAGTAATTCAATACAATTTAGACGGGGAATGGGTAGATTGGAGAGAACCAACGTTTGACGATGAACCATGTAATTACAGAATTAAAGAAAAGTAAAATGTGAAGGAGGAATAAAATTATGGAAAACTTTAGAAGAAGCCCAGAATGGGAGAAAATGGCAGCAGAGCTTATTGAGAATGACGAATTATTAGTTATTCAGAATGCAATGCAGGTAAAAGTGGTATGTGTATTATCTGAGACTATGAAAAAAGATGCACGTAAATTGCCTATTTATGCGGAAGCTGAAAAGATACCACCTAAATATAAGTGGGCCACAGATGCGGATGCAATGATTACAATTTATGAAAACAACATGACTACTTTCAATGAAAAGAAAAGAAAGATTGCTTTGTTACGTGAGCTGCTTAAAATCACTGTTGATGAAGATACCGGAGACCGTAAAGTAATTATCGGAGATTATGATCTGCAGGACTTCCGAAGCGTTGTAAATAGATACGGCACAGACTGGGACCAGACGCCTACTCTTTTTGATGATGTGCCAAATAGCTAAGGAGTAGATTATGCCAAATATCAATAGTGTAATTATTGAAGGAAACGTAGTAAAGAATGCGGAACTTTCCAGATGGCCGAATGGGACACCTTATTGCAAGTTTACCATTGCACATAACAAATCCTATAAAGATAAAGATGGAAACTGGATTGATATTGTTAATTTTTTTGATTGTAAAATCAACGGAAATTATGCTGAAAGCATGTTTAAATACCTGCTTAAAGGCAAGCATCTTACTGTTGAAGGTGAGCTTTCTCAGAACAGATGGAAGGATGAAGCCGGTAATTCTCATAGTATGATTGGAATTAATGTGTCTACAGTCTCTTTTGCTCCTGGATATTTCCAAAAAGAAGGACAAGGGCTGAAGCAGAATCAAAATCAGGCTCCAGCACAGAATCAATATCAGAATAATGAGCAGGAATATGATGCAGAAGCTGATTTTGTCGATAGTGATATTCCATTTTAATTTTTTATTGTTTATGTCTTGACAGGTTTTAGTAGTGTAAATTGTAGGTATGGAAGAAAAAGAAAAGAAACTGATTGAAGATTGTAAAAGCCGATGGCAGCAATTAAAAGATAATCGCGCAGAGTTTGAAGGTGTATGGACGGAAGCTCAGACTTATGCAGACAGCAGGATCTTAGACTGGGGAAACGTTGGTAAAGTTCCTACACAGCCAAAACGCTTTACTTCTAAACCTCTTGAATATAACAGAACTTTAGTTGCCGGAATCCAGGGCTATGCAATTAGCCCTTCTTTAGTATGGTTTAAGCTGAGTATGGAGGACCGAAACCTGCTTAAAGAGTATGGCGTAAAAGACTGGCTTGAAGCTTGCGAAACTGAACTTTTAGCGATGTTTAATCGCTCTAATCTTTACAAAAATGTAAATCCGGCCATAAGCGACAGCACCTGCATAGGACACGGAGCTTTATTTATTGATGAAGATATTGAAAATGGCCGCTTACGTTTTACCCACTTTCCCGCTAACGAACTTTATTTTGACGTAAATACTTACGGCGAAGTTGATACCTGTTTTAGATGGTACGTTGATACACTCAGAAACATTGTAGATTTTTTTGGTGAAGAAAACGTAACAGACAAAATGAAAGAGGATTACAAGAATCCTAAGAAGTGGAATGATAAACACGAAATTTTACAATGTGTTTATCCGCGAAAAGATTATAAGCCTCAGTACAAAGATGCAAAGAACATGCCTTATGCCTGCATCTATATTGCTTTAGATGCTGAACATATTTACAAAGAATCCGGATTTAATGAATTTCCTTTTGCAGTTTTTGAATGGTCCAGGTTCTCAGGTTTTGCCTACTCTTCAAGTCCTGCTCAGGATGCACTGCAGGATATTAAAGCATTGAACATTATTAAAAGAAGTTCATTAATGATTGCTCAGACTTCTGCAGAGCCGCCAATGATTTTAACAGAAGATGTTAGAAGCGTAGACTTATCGCCACGAGGAAAAACTTACCTTCCATCAAAAGACAGCCGTATTGAGCCGGCAAGAATTGGAGAAAACTATCCTATTACTTTACAGGAACTTGCTCAGTATGAGCAGGATGTAAAAGACTGGTTCTATGTTGATTACTTCCTGGCATTACAGAACAAAGCCGGACAGATGACTGCAACAGAAGTTATGGAACTGCAGGGCGAAAAGGCCGCAACACTTTCTACATTTATTGTTTCATTAAATGAATTCTTATCAAGCATTATTTCAAGAAGTTTCCAGCTGTTATTACGTGCGGGGCTGCTTCCGGAAGTTCCTTATACTTTAATGAAGCAGAGAGCAACACTCAAAATAGACTTTACAGGTCCACTTGCACAAGCTCAGAAAAAGTATCATCAGATGGGTGGAACTGCTCAGGCGCTTGGAGCAGTCGGACCAATTATTCAGATGTTCCCTAATGCCGGTGATTTTGTGGATGGTGATGAGCTTATTAAAAGCACTATGGAAGGTATGGGAATGCCTCAGAACATTATCCGTGAAGATGAAGATGTTCAGAAAATCCGTGAAGAAAGAATTAAGGCACAGCAGGAAGCTCAGGCACAACAACAGCAGATGGCTATGGCACAGAGCCTTATGCAGAACGCTAATAAGATGGGACAGGCTGCAGATGAAGGCAGCATGATGGACCAGATTAACAGACAGCTTGAAGGTGGAATGAATGGCGGTAGATAGAACTTACGATGAAATTTTTAGTGTACTTGATAACGAAAAAGATGTAAAAAAAATTGAAACAGAACGCGACAGGCTGATGAGTGAATGCTTCCGGCGAGTTTTTTCTACCGACGAGGGAAAAATTGTTTTGCATCAAATTTTAGAGGACCTTAAGTTTTATAAGGTGGAATGTGTAAACGACACCGAAGTTATTTTAAATAATTTTGCAAAGTTTATGATTTTTGAAAGACTTAAGATAAATAATAAAAGACAGATAACAAGTATGCTGATGGACTTAAACAGCAAGGAGGATTAAATGGATTTTGGAATGGCTATTATTGCATTAAAACGCGGAGAATGCGTAGCGCGTAAAGGATGGAATGGAAAAGGTATGTTTCTTACTTTACAGCAAGGATCTACTGTAGAAGGAGATTGCATGAGAAATGATGGCGCAAAAAATTTTTATGAAGGTACAAAATGTACTATCGCGCCTCATATTGATATGAAAGCGGCTGATCAGACTTATGTAGTAGGATGGCTTGCAAGTCAAACTGATATGCTTGCTGAGGACTGGGAAATTGTAAAACCTATTCCATTTAAGGAACTTGAAATTACAAGAGGTATTGAAAAATGCTAATTGATGTATCAGGAATCCCATTTGAAGTAAGAGAAGTTGAATCTAACAGCCGTGAGGATCCATCAATGGGAAGATGCGATCCAAAGAAGGCACTTATTACTATTAATAAGGAAATGCCTGAAACGGTGAAAGATGTAACTCTTATTCACGAATGGCTGCATGGGGTACTTGAAAATAACGGCTTACCAGAAATATCAAGTAATGAAACAGTTATTTGTGTATTAAGTACAGAATTATATAGAAGTGGTTTTACGCCAAAAATCTTAATACCAAAAAAATAAGGAAGGAAACGAATGCCAGGAGAAAACGGAGCACAAACTTCTACACAGACAGCTGGAGAGACAGCAAACGATATTAGTAACATTATGGGCGGAATGCAGGGACAGAAACCGGAGTCTAAACCTGACGATAATGCTGGGGATAATGGCGAAGGAAGTAAAGGAGCTGCAGACGGAAAAGGCGGCGAGGTACAGCATCCTGCATGGATGAATCAGATCAATAGCGAGCTGATTAAGGATGCTGAAAAGGCTGGAAAACTTTCTAAGTTTGAAAAGCTTAGCGACCTAGCAAGCGCTTATCTTGAAGCTGAAGGAAAACTGGGTAGTAGCATTGTGAAACCTGGAGAAAACGCCAGCGAAGAAGAGCGCAGAGCTTTCTACAAAGCGCTTGGAGTGCCGGACGCGGCAGACAAGTATAGCATCGAAGGCGATGACGCTAAGATGTTCCGGGAAATGGCCTATAAAAATAATCTTACTGATGAACAGGCTAAAGCACTTTATCAAAGCCTTTCGGAAGTAGGACAAAATGTCATGAAACAGCAGCAGGAAAACTTCAAGGCCCAGGCAAAAGCTACCCAGGATGCACTTATGGCGGAATATGGCAATAAATATCAGTCAAAGATAGAAATGCTTAAACGCGGTATTGCAAACTACGGCGGCGAAACTGTAGGCGCAAAGCTCCAGCAGGCTGGACTTTTAGCAGACAAAGACATTGTAAAATTATTCATTTTACTTGGCGAACAGTCTGCAGAAGGTGGATCACCAGTTAATACCAATGGTAAGACTGATGATTATAAATCTATTGGAGAAGGTGGAGCCTTCTCATTCTTTAAAAAATAGGAGTATTTGATATGGCTGTTTTAACTTTAACAGACCAGCTCACTTCTCTTGAAGTGGCAAAACGACTTAACGGTCCTAACCGTGATAGCCGTATGATTATTGAAGAGCTCACAAGACTTGATGAGCTTCTTTTGGATGCACCTTTGATTGAAGCAAACAAAGGTACAATTCATTCAACAGTTGTAAGAACTGCACTCCCTCATGGTGAGCACAGAGGTTACAACGAAGGTGTTGGAAAATCTTCTAGCCAGACTAAGACTATTGAAGATGTTATTTCTAATATTGAAATATTCTCAGAAGTTGATGCACAGCTTATTGATGAGGCCGGTTTTGATGATGAAGATCACAAGGCAGAACTTCTCATGAGTGAGCAGTCTGCATTCATTGAAGGTTTGTCTCAGGATATGACTGATGACATTATGTACGGAAACCATGATGCAGATCCGCATTATACTAACGGTTTTGCAC
>ODAJ011905604.1_pt1 | contig 12851 bp, 12 predicted proteins | sample 1539241 | NCBI WGS metagenome assembly ODAJ01 (sample SAMN02144231, study PRJEB22623) | gut metagenome | biome: sheep rumen | host: Ovis aries | place: New Zealand | reverse complement strand
GATTAAGAGATTAAGAGATTAAGAGATTAAGAGATTAAAAGATTAAAAGCTATCTACTTTCTATCTTTCTATCTTCCTATCTATCCATCTTATAATCTAATCACTTACAAAGGGTTGGTCTTTGGTTTCGTTTTGAATCTTATTTTGGTCATTGTCTTGAGAGGGCGTAGGCAACGAGTTTTCAAAGTCAATCAAGACAACAGGCGCAACTTCACCGGTCTCCGGAACTGCGGCGGCTTCACTGGTCAAGGCGGCATCTTCGCGGGACTTCGCAGCAGTGTTTCCTTTGCTTTCGGATTCGATATAGCGCACAACGTCAATTTCAACTGGCACGCCCATATATCTATCGAGCGACGCTTTGGCGACATTGTAATTGTAAAGAGCCGTGAAATAGTTCGAGCGAGCCTCCATTAACTTTTCGGAAGCGTCCATGACTTCAAGGTTTGTGCCGACGCCCGCCGCGTAACGAACTTGCGCGATTTTATAGTTCTCTTCGCCGAGGATAACTGCCGCTTGCGTGGTACCAATGTTTCTTTCGGCGGCGTGAAGGTCAAGGAAAGCCGATTGAACGTCAAGCTGAATTTGTTCGCGAGTTTGAGCGGCAACCTCTCGAGCACGAACGAGAGCCGCCTCCGCCTGATTGACTTGCGCACGCGTTATGCCGCCGTCAAAAATATTCCACGATGCACTTATTCCCATTGACCATTGATCGTTCGTCTTGTGCCCGAACATATTTTCCGTATCGAGTTCCTTAGATATACCTGCGTTGACGCTTGGATACCAGCCCGACTTAGCCGACTTTTTGGCAGATTCGGCTTGCTTAACGGCGTAATCAGCCATCGCGGCATCTGCGCGGTTCTCCAAAGCATACGCCGTGCAGTCGCTTAAGTTTAAATCGTATTTCCTGTAGGTTAGCTGATCTTGAGGACGAATAACCGTATCGGCAGGCAGACCAATATAGTTATTCAGATTGGCGATAGCAACGTCATAACTATTTTGAACATTTACGAGGGTTTGCAAAGCGTTTGCAAGTTCGACTTGCGACTCAAGCACGTCAACCTTAGCCACGGTGCCAACTCTAAATTGCGCGGCGACGTTCCTTAAATGCTCCTGCAACGTCAAGACTTCTTCCTCATGAACTTCGATTAAGTTTTTGTACTGCAGGACATCAAAATAATAAATCGTCGACTGCAAGCGAACAGTTTGCATTGTATTTTCAAGCGACAAATCCGCCGAGCTTAAAGCGTAACGAGCCGAACGACGACCTTCCCTTAAGCGACCGCCCTGATAGATTGGCATACTTATAGAGCCAGTGTTTGTAAAGGCGTGACGAGTACCCGAAGCGTCATAATTCATGCCGCCCACACGCGCACCACTCCAACTCCACGTTACTTGAGGATTGCCTTGGCGGCGTGCCTCGCTCAAGCTCCAGAAAGCTCCTTCACGTTCGGCAACAGATTCTTTAATCGTGCGGTTGTTTTCAAATGCGCGTTGAATTGTCTCGTCGAGCGTGATATTGACGACTTCAGACGCGCTGACAGTGCCGCCGATTGATAAAGCTATAATACCCGCGCACAGTGCCGCAAACTTCCTGCGAATATTCTTTTTAATGTGATTGGAAATCCTCATCTCAATCTCCTCCAAACTTATTTATCGTTCGTCACGGAAAGCGGCGTGCCTTCGCGCAGATTGTTCCACCCCTCAACAACAACCTCTTCGCCCGCCTTCAAGCCGTCGTTCACAATGAATTTATTACCTATTTTGCCGCCGAGTGAAATTTTTTTCAAGGCGGCTTCTCTATTTGAATCAACGACGAAAACAAAATCCCCGCCGTCGCGTTGCTGAACTGCCGTTTCGGGGGCAAGCAAGACGCCCGGAACTTTCAACCCGTTAAGCTCAATTTGAACAGCATGCCCCAAAAGCAACAGCCCGATTGGATTATCAAAGGTCGCCTCGGCTGACGTGTCGTTAAAGGTAAGCTTGCCTTCACGAGGATAAGTCGTGCCGTCGATAAACTTCAGCGTAACTTTTGGCTTGCCCGTCGACAAAATATTTTTCTCCACGTCCGAAACTTCAAAGCGAACGACAACAGGATTATCACTGCCAATCGTCGCGAGGACAGTTTCGCCCGCCTTGACCTCCGCGCCGACCAGAACGCTTCCGATATTAATTTGACCCGTCATTGGCGAATAAACCATTCCCGCCGCCGACTCGTCTTCCATCTTTTTTATAAGTGCTTGGCGTTCATCAATCTCGGCTTGCAACTCCCCTAAGGGATGTTTTTGCGCGGCTTCCTTTGCCAAATTCGTCATCGCCTCCGCAAGTTCTTTCTTGGCTTGCAAAAGTTCAGTCTCCGATTCTTTGTTGCCCACCTTAAACAGCGGTTGCCTCTCCGTCACTTCGTCGCCGTCACGGAAAAATTTTTCTACTACGTTGCCCGACACGCTCGACAAAACTTTCTGTTCGCCGCTCAAAGAAATATTTCCGTCGTGCGTGATTGTAAAGGCTCCGTCGACTGCCATAGCCTTTTCCGTCTTGACTTCAACGGGCGGTTCTTTGCTGCACCCCGTCAACGTGATCATCAATCCGAGAAACATTGCCAAAAGAATTTTCATATCAGAACTCCTGCTTAAGCCCAAAATAAAAAGCGCGGTCTTCCTTCTTATTAACGTTGTGCCACTCGCCGAGCAGATAAGTTGAGTCGGCGACTTTGTATTGAGACTTCAAACGCACTCTGCCATGATTCAAGTCGTAGGCTTCGGCGGAAAACTTCCACTTGCTCCCGGCGTAGGCGTCTAAACCGATGCCCGGCTTGCCCGCGATGATTCCTCCACGTGCTCCGAAGTCCGTCCCGAATTTTTTTCCGCCTTGCAAGTTCAAGCGCGTATGGTCACCGATATCCTCCGCGCCAAGTAAGAAAGTTGTATCGCCGCTCGTCACGTCAAGATTGAAGTTAGTATTCCAATCGTGCTTCTTGCCACTGTATAGTATATCAACCGACGGCGCAACGTCAATCTTTGAGATCTTATCGGCAGTGCCTTCTACCTTGCCCAACATTTTATCGGCGCGTTCGGTTATGCTTCGGGCATTGCTCACGGTCGCCTTTAAGTCCTCAGCAACTTTAGGATCGCCCGCGAATTTATTCATGTTGTCCGCCATGTTCGCCACAGAACTTGAAGTCTTAGCAATGTTGTTAAGAGTCGTCTTTAATTCCTCAACGGTCTGCGGGTCGCCCGCGAATCTATCAATGTTAGCTGTCATGTGCTCGACGTTCGCCATCGTTTGATTCATTCCGGCGACTGCGCTATTCATCTGCCTAACCATGTCATTGAACATCTCTTCGTTATCGGCAGTAATCTTCGCTAAGGTACTCGTCATCCTGTTCACGTTCGCTGAAGATTCTTCCATGTTGTGGCTCATCTCGACGACGGACTTTTTAAACGTATCGTCGCCTAAAATCGCGTGCACGTCCTCTAAGAGGTCTTCGACCTTGTCCATGACTTTTGTTAAGCCGTCGAACATCTGATCCATTCCTGCTTCGTCCGCGCCGTAAAGATACGCGCCGTTCTCCAAGTATTCGCCGTTATCGACTTTGGGTTGAAAGTTTATGAACTTTTCGCCCATGACGCCACTTGAAGTTATCGTTACTTTGGACTGCTTAGGAATTTTGGTTTCGGGATTGACTGACATCGTGACCGTAACGCCCGTGCCTTCGGGAGTAATCTTAGTGACCTTGCCGACCAATACGCCGCTCAATCGAACGTCCGACTGCTGCTGAAGTCCGACTACCTGTTTAAAGCCTGCGTACAAAACATAATCGTCATTGCCGCCGAAACTGAAATTACCAAGCCCTGCCGTCGCGCCGCCCAGTAACATTAATCCGCCGACCGTGAACGCTCCGACCTTTGCTTCAACTGACATTCTCTCGCCTCCTTGAGTTTCAATCTATTAATCGGAAGAATTCCCTTACTCGTTTATCTTGAATCTTCTTAAAGTTATCGGGCGTGTCGACGGCAATTAATTCGCCGTTATAAACCATAGCGATTCGATTGGCAATGCGGCACGCGCTAACCATGTCATGCGTAACGACGATGCTTGTAACGTTCAAGGCTCGTTGCGTCTCGATAATCAGCTCGTCAATCCTGTTAGTCGTAATCGGATCAAGACCGGAGCTTGGCTCGTCGTAGAAAATAATTTCCGGACCAAAGGCAATCGCGCGCGCTAAGGAAACGCGTTTCTTCATGCCGCCGCTAAGTTCATTGGGCATGCGATTTTCCACGCCTTCCAAGCCCACTTGATGAAGTTTCTCCGCGACAATAGCTTGAATCTTTTCCTTGCTATAGTTGGTGTGTTCGACAAGCCCGAAGGCAACGTTATCGCCGACTGTCATTGAATCGAATAGCGCAGAATATTGAAAGACCATTCCCATTCGCAGACGGATACGCATCATGTCATGTTCGCTTGCGTGGGAGATCTCATCGTTGCCAATCCATATTTCGCCGCTCGTCGGTTTAATCAAGCCAATCATCAATCTTAGTAGCGTCGACTTGCCCGAACCAGAGCCGCCGATTATCGCGAGCGTTTCCCCGTCAGCAATCTCAAGGTTTATGCTCTTCAACGCGACCTTCTTGCCGAAAATTTTTGTAACGTTAATCAGTTTAATCATCTTATCACCGAGTAATTCTTTCCAAAAAAAATCCCTCTGAACTTCACAGGGGGATTTTAAATTATTTGCTTGCGAATTGCAAACGCAACTTTGAAAGTGTCGAGGACGTTCCGCCCACTAAAATTTATTTCGTAAGGAGCTCAGTGACTTTGTTAGCGAGGTCGGCGGGGTTGTTGGGCATGACGCCTTCAATCAGCAGTGCAAGAGAATAAAGCGTCGTGCACAAGTCTTTAAAGTCTTGCGAATCTTTGCCGCCTTCGTGGAGGCTCTCCAACTTTTTAAACACGGCGTGATTCGGGTTAAGCTCAAGGATTTGTGTCGCCTTGAACATCGGGTTATTCATCGCCGCGAAAGTTTTTTCCATTGAAAGCGAAGGTCCGCCTTCGCCCGTGACTAAGCAAACCGCACCCGACTTGAGACGCGAAGTCAAACGCACTTCCTTAACGTCGCCGCCGATAGCTTCCTTAACGTCCTTGAGTAAATCTTCATGCGTCTTGGCAATCTCTTCGACTTCGGCTTTAACCTTCTGCGACTCGGCGTCGTCAAGCTCGAAATCTTCGCGGGTTATCGATTGGAAATGTTTTTCGTCGTACTCATGAAGAACATCAATCGTGAACTCGTCAACGGGGTCAGTCAGGTAAATTACCTCAAGACCACGTTCGCGGAGCAGTTCCATTTGCGGGAGCTGTTCAATCGCCGTCGCGTCCTTGCCCGCCGCCACGTAAATTTTCTTTTGGAAGTCCGGCATGCGTGAGACATACTCGGCAAGCGTCGAAAGTTTTCCGTCATTGGAAGTCGGGAACAAGAGCAAATCTTTCAAGCTGTCCTTGAGCTTGTTATCGAACATGCTGTTATATACGCCAATCTTTAATGACTTGCCGAACTCGCGCCAGAACTCCTCGTACTTGTCGCGGTCGTCTTTAAGCATCTTGCCGAGTTGCTTTTGAATGTTCTTTTCCAATGCCTTGCCAATGACTTTAACCTCGACGCTCTGTTGAAGTATCTCGCGGGAAATGTTCAACGGCAGGTCGGGCGAATCAACTAAGCCTTTGACGAACCGCAGATAATCCGGCAAGAAGTCTTTGCACTTGTCCATGATGAAGACGTGCCGCGAATACAGTTGCAGACCCGATTCATAGTCGGAATAATAAAGATTAGGCGCGGCGTGCTTGGGTATGCAAAGGAGCGCGGTATATTCGACGGTGCCTTCCGCTTTGACGTGGAAGACTTCAAGCGGAGCTTCCCACTCGTGCACTTGCTGCTTGAAGAATTCGTCGTACTCTTCGCGGGTTATCTCGGACTTATTGCGCGTCCAAAGCGGCTTCATTGAATTGACTGTGCGAATCTCAATAGATGTCTCTTCGCCGTCCTTGCCTTTGACTTCAAAGTTCATCTTAACGGGATAGCGCACGAAGTCGGAATACTTCTTGACGAGCCGTTCTACCTCGTGAGCGTCAGTGAAGTTATATTCGTCGTCACCGCAGAATTCTTTCTTGAGGTGCAAGACAATTATCGTACCTTGTGAATCTTTATCGCAGTCTTCAAGCTCGTATTCGCCTGCGCCGTCGCTCGTCCACTTAACAGCGGAATCAGTGCCCGCCTTGCGCGTGATGAGTTCGACCTTATCGGCGACAATGAACGCGGAGTAAAAGCCGACGCCGAATTGACCGATAAGCTCTTGAGCCGTTGAGCCGCTTGCCTCGCGGAGCTTGTCGAGAAAATCTTTTGTGCCGCTCTTGGCGATTGTTCCGATGTTCGTGATGACTTCATCGCGTGTCATGCCGATACCGTTATCGGAGATTGTGATTGTCTTCGTGTTGGCGTCGGGCACGACAAAAATTTCCGGTTCCTCGTCGTCGTTGGCAAGTTCTTTATTCGTCAACGATTCGATACGGAGCTTGTCGAGGGCGTCGCTAGCATTGCTGATGAGCTCGCGCAAGAAAATTTCCTTGTTCGTGTAAATCGAATTGACAACCAAGTCGAGCAGACGTTTAGTTTCGGCTTGGAACTCAAGCTTTTCAACTGACATAATTTTTTCCTCCTGAGTTTAATTATTTGGAAAGGATAGAGTAAAGCACACCGAGCGCAATGCCGACCGTCGAGATATTTGCAATGGAAATGTGCCCCGTCGAAGACTTCAACTCGTTGTGCATGGCGTCGATTTTGTTCGCGAGTCTGTTTATATTCCCGTTAATTTCTCTGCGATTCTCGTCGATTTTCTCGTCGAGTCTGTCAATTTTTTCTTCAAGTTTATTCATACGATTTTCAATCCTGTCCATGCGGTCTTCTACTCTATCCATGCGCTGATTGAGTTCTTTGCGCGTTTCTCTGAGTTCAGTTCTTGTTTCTTGAAATTGATTAAAAACCTGTTCGCTGTAAGTTGACTCGCGATACTGACTTTTAGATTTGATTTGCGGCGGCGGCATAAAAAATCCCTCCCTTCAAATAAAAATCAGCGGCGATTGCTCACCGCCGATGAAAATTTTCTAACGATTATCTAAAGAGCACGCTAACCGAACGGTGCGATTGAATGTTCAAGATAACGTCGCCGATAGCCTGCGCCATACTGAGCACAGTAATTTTCGGCGATTGCTTTTCGGGCGGCAAGGGAATTGTATCCGTGATGACGAGCTGTCCGATGTCGGAATTGTTAATCCTCTCGACGGCGTTTTTGCTCAAGACGGCATGAGTGCACGCGGCAATAACTTTCTTTGCGCCGAGACGTTTAAGAGCCTTCGCGCCTTCGCAGAGACTGCCCGCCGTGTCAACGATGTCATCAACCATAAGCGCGAATTTACCTTTAACGTCGCCGATAATGCTCATGACTTCAGCTTCGCCAGGGCGCGGACGCCTCTTTTCGATAATGGCAATAGGTGCCTTGAGATAATCAGCGAGTTCCCTTGCGCGAGTGACGCCGCCTAAGTCGGGCGAGACGACGACTAAATCATCGCCGAATTTTTGTTCGCGGAAATAATCCGCAAGGACGGGAGCCGCTTTCAAATGGTCAACGGGAATATCGAAGAAGCCTTGAATTTGTCCCGCGTGCAAGTCAACGGTGATAACTCGTGTCATGCCCGCCGCGACCATGAGATTTGCAACGAGTTTAGCGGAGATAGGCTCGCGACCACGCGTCTTGCGGTCTTGACGAGCATAGGCGTAATAGGGCACGACGGCTGTTATCGAGTACGCCGAAGCCCGCTTGCAAGCGTCCGCCATAACCAACAAATCCATTAAGTTATCGTTGACGGGCTGGCTTGTCGGCTGAATGATAAAGATATCTTTGCCGCGAACGCTGTCGCTAATCATGACTTGTGATTCGCCGTTATTGAAACGCCCGACGAACGTATCGAAGATTTTAACGCCCATATGCTCGGCAATCTTCTGCGCGAGTTCCGGATTAGCGTTACCAGTCATCAAACAAAAGTTTCCAATCTCTTCAATGCTGTTTTTAGTACTCATTTCAACAGCTCCCCTAAAAGATTTTTTTGCTCTATTTAGTCGGCGTCTTCTTGCCGTAAAGCAACCAGTTAAGTGGCTTCCTCCTCCACGAAATTACTTGCGCTTATCCTTCCAGCCTTCGATGTTCGTTTGGCATGCGCGAGCTATGGCTAGATTATCTTTTGGAACGTCTTTAGTTATCGTCGAGCCAGCTCCGATATAAGCTCCGTCGCCAACGTTGACAGGCGCGACCAGATTTGTATTGCAACCGATAAAAGCTTTATCGCCAATATTCGTGCGGAATTTATTTTTGCCGTCGTAATTGCAAGTGACTGTACCGCAACCAACATTAACATTTTTGCCCATGTCCGTATCGCCGATGTATTGCAGGTGCGGAAGCTTTGAGCCTTTGCCGATGTTCGAGTTCTTGACCTCAACGAAATTACCAATCTTAACGTCTGCGCCGATTGTCGTCCCCGGTCTGATGTGGACGTAAGGTCCAAGAATAACGCCGTCGCAAATCTCTGCCTCGTGGCAATAGCTGAATTGCGCCGTAACATTGTTGCCAACCTTCATGTTCGTGAATCGAACGTCAGGACCAATCGTGCATTCCGTGCCAATCTTCGTGTTGCCTTCAAGATAGGTATTCGGCTTAATAATCGTGTCGCGCCCGACTGTAACGTCCATATCAATAAACGTTGTATTAGGGTCTACGATAGTTACGCCCGCGTCCATTAGCGCATGATTCTTTTTCATGCGGAAGATTCTTTCGGCGGCGGCAAGTTGAATGCGCGAATTTATTCCGAGTGTCTCGTCAGCATAGTCAGCAATGAATGCGCCGATTGTCTCGCCTTCAGCCTTTAGGATAGTCAACGTGTCGGGCAAGTAATATTCGCCCTGCGCGTTATTGTTCTTAACCTTCGCCAACACGTCGAAGAGTTTCTTAACGTCAAAGCAGTAGACGCCCGCATTGACTTCGCGGATTTTTTTCTCAGCTTCGGTTGCGTCCTTCTCTTCGACGATTTTTTTAAACGTGCCGTCACTCTCACGAATCACGCGCCCATAACCTTTAGCGTTGGGCATTTCGGCAGTTAAGACAGTCGCTACGCAGTTGGAGCTTTCGTGAACGGTCATTAATTTTTTCAAGGTCTCAGCTGTCAAAAGTGGAGTATCGCCGCACAGAATTAAAACGGTTCCTTCCGATTGTTCAAAGTTTTTCTTAGCCGAAAGAACCGCATGACCTGTGCCGAGCTGTTTTTCTTGCATTACAAATTCAACGCCCGAAATAGCCTCTTTGACAAGTTCGGAGCCTGAACCGATTACCACGACTTCACGCGACGAGCCTGCTTTCTTTGCCGCGTCGATGACGTATTGGAGCATGGGCTTGCCGCCGACTTTGTGTAAGACTTTGGGGAATTTACTTTTCATGCGTGTACCTTTACCCGCTGCAAGTATTAGTGTTTCCAAGATAACCTGCCTCCTTTTTAAGCTTGAAAGATCATTAGATCATAAGATCAGGAGATAGAGAGCTTATGATTTTAATTTGAGTATCAGAGTGCTTAGCATTTTGCTGATTTCTTGACATAAATTTAAAGCCGTTTCTGCTTGAGTTTCCGAAAGATAATTTAATCGTATACAAATTTGCAGTTGCGTTTCCAATTCTGTTTGCGAACCGCGAGCTATAAAAAGGAAATTGATAAAGTCTTTTGTCGAGCCGCGCCCTTGACCTTCGGCAATATTTGAGGGAATTGAAACGGAAGCGCGACGCATTTGGTCTGACAAAGCATAAGTCTCTTCACGCGGCAGGAATTTTACCAAACGATAAACCTCAACTGTCAAGTCCATTGCTTTTTGCCAAACAATAAAATCCTTGTAAGTTTTCAGTTTCATAACGTTTCCTTCCACAAAAGCAACTACCTTATGATCTTGCCATCTTATGATCTTACTATCTTGTGATCTTACTTTCTCATGGCTTTTAACAAAGTTTCTTCCGCCTGTTCCATGTGACGTTCGGCGGCATCGCGAGCGGCGTCCACGTCGCCAGCAGCTATTGCCTCGACCATTGCCCGATGTTCTTCCAATGTCTCTTGCAGTCTTCCAGGGTATGACATGGACAAGGTACGGAAGCGCGCCAGTTGTTCTTTTAAGTTGCTGATTATCGTCACGAGTCGTTCATTGCGGCTGACTTGATAAAGCAAGCCGTGAAACTCAATATCCGTCGCAACGATTTTATCTATGTCCTTGCGTTCGATGTGTCCTTCGATTTCGACGAGCAAGGCACGAAGCTTTTCCAATTCTTCAGGCTCAATGCGCATAGTTGCCAACGTCGTCGAGAGCGATTCAAGGGCAGTCCTTATCTCGAAGATTTCTTTAACGTCGTGAACTGAAAGGCTTGATACGTAAGTTCCTCTGCGCGGCATCATGATAACGTAGCCTTCTTGCTCAAGCTTGCGAATTGCCTCGCGGACGGGCGTTCGACTGATTCCTAATTCTTCCGCCAGTTGAACTTCCATAAGACGTTCACCAGGCTCCAATATTCCGCGCTTTATTGCGTCGCGTAGTGCCTCGCAAACCGTCTCGCGAAGTGGCTGATAATTGTTTATCGTTATAGGTTCCAGTCTGTTGCCCATTGTCATTCATCCTTACTTAAAAAGTTCTAGTGATAAAAATTTGAGCGTCCGTCACGCTCGCGGCAATTTGTTTAACGTGCAGTTCGTCAGTTAATGCAAAGACCGTCGAACCAGATCCGCTCATCAAAGCGACCTTAGCACCGGCGTTAAGGAACTTGCGCTTGCAATCGGCTATGGCAGGAATTTTCTTCAGCGCGACGCCTTCGAGTACGTTAGAGAAGTTTTTAAATGCCGCGTCATAATTTCCGCAAGACAACTGCTCAATAATCGTTTCGTTCGGCGGGTGAATCGTTGCGGGGCTTTTGTCGTAAGTCTTATAAGCCCAAGCTGTTGAAATTTCGCCGCGCGGCTTAGCTAAAACGACGCTGAAATTTTTTATCGGCTTAAGACGCGTCAAACGTTCGCCGCGCCCTTCGGCAAGACACGTGCCGCCGACTATGCAAAAGGGAACGTCCGAGCCGACTCCTTCGCCGATTGTGCAGAGTTCGTCCTCAGTCAAGTTCAGTTCGTAAAGCAGATTCATGCCGCGAATTACTGCCGCCGCGTCCGCTGAACCGCCTGCCAAGCCCGCCGCCGAAGGAATTCTTTTCGTCAAGCTTATCGACACGCCCAAACTTTTTCCGCAGAACTTTTGGAACGCAAGAGCCGCCTGCCAAGCTAAATTTCTTTCATCAGTCGGAATGTTTTCGCCGCCACTCATTGACAGTTCAACGCCGCTTGAAATCTTCTTCAACTCCAGCTCGTCGGCAAGTTCAATCGTCTGCATTATCATTGACACTTCGTGATAACCGTCAGCACGCAAGCCTTTGATATCTAGCGTCAGATTTATTTTTGCCCGCGCCAATTCTCTCAGCATTAGTTCACCACGCCTTTAAATTTTCGGCGAAATTCTATCACGCTTTAATTTCTTTGACAAGAAAAAAAATTCCGAAGCCCTATCAGCGTTCGGATAATAGTAATTATTTCTCTTCTGTCGTCGGCGATTCAATCAGCTCATCGACCCAAGCTGTGACTTCTTCGGGCGTCTTTTCGCATACGTAGACAAGTTCAGTTATTAAAATCTGTCGAGACAGGTCAAGCAACCTTCGTTCGCCGCTTGAAATTTTCTTCTTGTTATTCTGCCTGGATAAGTTACGAGCAACCGCCGCCGCGTCCAAAATGTTTCCCGTTTTCAATCGCTCAAGGTTCGTTTGAAATCTTTTATTCCAACTGCCTTGAAATTGTTCGGTTTCAGCCGTCAAGACTTCGATGACATCTTTAAGTTGTGTGACGGGGATTAAATCCCGCAAGCCTACTTCCTCCACTTTGTCGACCGGTAGCATAAGTTTCATATTGCCCACCGGCAGATGGAGGATATAATACGAGCTGATAACGCCGCCAACCTCATTTTCCTCCATGCCTGTAATCTCTCCGGCACCGTGCATCGGGTAAACAACCTTGTCGCCGATTTTCAACACTTATGCCACCTCCTGTTGATGTCTTTATAGCAGTTTATCAAATGCGGCGCAGAATGTAAAGGAACTTTTAAGCGCGAATCCTAAGCCTATGCTATAATCTGCGCGGGAGGCGATTTTTCATGAATGACATCGATATTGCACACGTAGCAAAAATCTTTTCAATGGACTGGCATGAACGCGGCTACGAGAAGGGCGAAACTCAAAAATTCTGGCGGGCACTGCTTAAAAATATCTTCGGCGTTGATGACCCAGATAAGTTTATCGATTTTGAAGTTCCCGTGCCGCAAGGTTACATCGATGCCTATATCCCCGCGACCAAAGTCCTCATCGAACAAAAATCTTTCGACGTGGAACTTGATAAATCCGTCCTCGAACAGGCAATGCGCTACGCTGACGCCTTGCCCGACGATAAAAAGCCTCGTTGGATTGTCACTTGCAACTTTCAAGAGTTCAGGGTTTATAATTTCACGCAAAATCTTTTCGAGCCTAAGCAGACGATTATCAGGCTCCGCGACCTCGTTTACGATTATCCGCGCTTGAGATTTTTAATCGACCCGACCGCTGACGAATCCTCCACGCAAGAATTAATTTCCCTGGCGGCTCTGAAGGACATCGACAGGATTTATAAAGCCTTCAAGTCGAACTACGAGAAAAACAAAG
>ODAJ011894612.1_pt1 | contig 12851 bp, 16 predicted proteins | sample 1539241 | NCBI WGS metagenome assembly ODAJ01 (sample SAMN02144231, study PRJEB22623) | gut metagenome | biome: sheep rumen | host: Ovis aries | place: New Zealand | reverse complement strand
AGGACGGGAGTCACGAGCCGAGACAAAATAAATTTCTTCAGCCGCCGCCGCAGAACAATCCAATCGCGCCACATGACGGTTGCAATATCTTGAATCATGCCTTCAGCCGTTCGAGCCGTTCAATTTCTTTTTTGTGATTCTCCAGCGCGTAGCCAATGCGTATATGCTCCTCCTCCGTGAAATCTTTACTTTGATACGCCGCCGAAATTTTTTCGAGCCGCGCTTTGACTTCGGCAAGCTCCTCTTCCAAAATAAACTTGTCCTTGAGCACGAGACCATAGACCGATAAGATTTGCTCGCGTGTCGTCCGATAGTAAGAGTCTTCGCCTGAAAGCTCACCGATTGTCCGCGCCAACTCCAAAACGATTTCAAGTGGTGGTTTGCCAATGTTTATCGAGTTCGTCAGCGTCGTGCGAAGTTCTTGAGCCGCGCCGAAAAATTTTTTCTCCGCCAAATGAATCTCTCCTTAAAATTTTTCTGGTTTGTAATTCGTCAATAGCCTAGTTATACCTTCAACTGAATCGTTAGCTTGAGACTGGTCGTATTCCTAAATCGTATTTTGCCAATGTGAAGTTAAAAAATTATCGGGTCAATCGTCAATGCGGCGGTTGCCCCGATTTTTTTATTGCTCGCTCACGTTTTCAAACATGCTCAAGACTTTACGGCATTGTTCAATCAAATCTTTATTCGCCCGCACAACCAAAACATTTCCGACTAGTTCAAAGTGGCAGTAAAAATTCTCCTCGTCGCCCGCGTAAAAATTTCTCATGCCGCGATATTTCCTTGCGTTCAAGTGCAGGTAGAATTCTTGCTTCATCTGACGATTTAGCCGCGGGACATTCGGGCGGTCAAGCTCTTCAAAGCGGACAAACTTTATATACGAGTTCACGGCACGCATTAGAATAAGCCGCTGATAACTCCTTCGGGCGTAATGTCAATCAATTCGGCGGCGGGGTGTTTAGGCAAGCCAGGCATCGTCATGATATTGCCCATAAGCACGACGACGAAGCCCGCGCCCGCAGAAATTTTGACTTCGCGAACAGTAACGTTGAAATCTTTGGGGCGAGCGAGTTTAGAGGCGTCATCGGAGAGGGAATATTGAGTTTTGGCAATGCAAATGGGTAAATTTCCGAAACCGAGCTGTTCAATCTCAGCGAGCTGTTTTTTAGCGGCGGGCAGGAAGGTCACACCGTCCGCGCCGTAAATTTTCTTCGCGACCGCCAGAATTTTATATTTAAGGCTGGTATCGTCTTCGTAGGTGAATTTGAAATCCTTATCGTCGTTGAAACTGTCCTCAACGGCTTTGGCGAGGTCGATACCGCCGTTGCCGCCTTCCGCGAAGACTTTCGAGCGTGCAAAGCGAACATTTTTAGCGGCGCAGAGTTTTTCGACGGCTTGAATTTCATCATTGGTATCAGTTGGGAAATCGTTCAAAGCGACGACGGCGGGCAATCCGAAGGCTTGAACGTTCTCGATATGCTTTTCTAGGTTTTCAAGCCCGCGAATGACCGCCGCAACGTCAGGATTGGCAAGATTTTTCTTATCAACGCCGCCATGCATCTTCAAAGCGCGAATCGTGGCGACGATAACGACGGAATCGGGTTGCAAGCCGCTCATACGGCATTTAATGTCCAAAAATTTCTCCGCGCCGAGGTCAGCACCGAATCCAGCCTCCGTAACGACAATATCCGCGAGTTTTAGGGCGTATTTAGTCGCCATAACTGAATTGCAACCATGCGCAATGTTCGCGAAGGGACCGCCGTGAATCAAAGCGGGCGTTCCCTCCAAAGTTTGGACTAAATTAGGTTTAATGGCGTCTTTAAGGAGCAAAGCGAGCGAGCCGGTGACTTTTAAGTCGTTCGCGGTGACGATTTCGCCGTTTGAGGTGTAAGCGACGATAATTTTGCCTAAACGCGCTTTTAAATCGGAAAAATCCTTCGCGAGGCAGAGAATTGCCATCATTTCGGAGGCAACAGTAATATCGAAGCCTGATTCGCGAGGAACGCCGTTAATTTTGCCGCCCAAGCCGACAATTACATTTCTCAAGGCTCTATCGTTCAAATCTAGTACTCTTTTCCAGACGACGCGCCGCGTATCGATATTAAGTTCGTTACCCTGGTGCAAATGGTTATCCACGACCGCCGCGAGGAGATTATGAGCGGTAGTCAGCGCGTGAAAGTCTCCAGTGAAGTGTAGGTTAATATCTTCCATTGGCACGACTTGAGCATAGCCACCGCCAGCCGCGCCGCCTTTAATGCCGAAGCAAGGCCCCAAACTCGGTTCACGCAACGCCACGCAAACTTTTTTATTAAGACGAGCAAAAGCGTCCGCCAAACCGATTGAAGTAGTCGTCTTGCCTTCGCCGGCAGGAGTCGGAGTTATCGCCGTGACTAGAATTAATTTGCCGTCGGGATTATGTTCAATGCGTTGCCACACGTCAGGCGCAATCTTAGCTTTGAACTTCCCGTAGAACTCCAAATCATCTTCCGACAAGCCGAGCTTAGTCGCCGCCGCCGTAATCTTATCGACCTTCGCGCCCTGTGCAATTTCAACGTCACTTAACAATTCAATCACCCTCCTAAAATTTTTCCACATGATAGCAAAAAAAATTCCCCGCCGCAATTCAGAGGGGATTTTTATCAGAAGTGTCTGCGGAGAGTTAATCGGTATCTTCACAGATTCAAGCCGACTTCTTTAAACTCTTCTTTTTGAGCGGGAAAATCTGCGGGCTATCCTCGCCCTTTATGCAAGCCTCAGTTATGACGACGCGGCGGGGTTCGTTCGTCTTCGGGATTTCAAACATGACATCAAGCATCACGTCTTCGATAATGCCCTTTAGAGAACGAGCTCCCGTCTTGCGTTCGATTGCCAGCTTTGCCACGTGACGAAGTGCCGCTTCCTCGAACTCAAGCTTGACATTGTCCATTGCCAAAAGTTTTTCGTACTGTTTAACGGGCGCATTTTTCGGTTCGGTTAAAATTCTAAGTAAGGCATCTTCGTCGAGAGTCTCAAGTGTGCAGATGACTGGCAGGCGTCCGATAATCTCTGGGATAATGCCGTATTTCATTAAGTCTTCGGGGCGCACTTGGTGAATCAACTCGTTGAACTTCTTGTCGGTATCTTCCTTAGACGGTATCTCGGAGCCAAAGCCGATAGGCGATTCATTTTTCTTTAGGCGTTTCTCTATAATCTTCTCAATGCCAACGAACGCGCCGCCCACAATGAACAAGATATTTTTCGTGTCAACTTTAATCGTCGGTGCTTCGGGGTGCTTGCGTTGCCCGCGTTCGGTGAATTCGACGACGCTACCTTCCAACATCTTAAGCAGTCCTTGCTGAACGCCTTCGTGACCTGGGTCGGCGGTTATCGAGTTGTTCGCGCCTGACTTGCGGGCAATCTTATCGAACTCGTCAAGGTAAATAATCCCGTGTTCGGTCTTCTCGACGTTTTTGCCCGCCGCGTAGTAAAGATTCCTAACAGCAACTTCCACGTCCGCGCCGACGAAACCCGCCTCCGTCAAACTTGAGGCGTCAGTCACGGCGAAAGGAATATCTAACAGCCGCGACAGGTGACTAAGCATTGCAGTCTTGCCACAACCAGTCGGTCCCATGATGATGACGTTCGATTTTTCTATCTCCTCATCGCCGCCGACGTTCTCCGCGTCGTATTTCATGCGCTTATAGTGATTGTACGCCGCCACAGACAAAATCTTTTTCGCCCTATCCTGCATGATAATGAAGTCGTCGAGATATTCTTTGATAAGGTGCGGCTTGTTCTTTTCCAAAAGTTCGCTGAGTTCGTCGTTGAAATGTTGCTTGTGCTTGCGCAGGTTATGTTCTTCGTCTTCCTCGATGAAGTGGTAAATATTTTTTATGCAGCTCCTGCAAATGGCAAAGCCCGTGTTCGGGTCAAGGACGGGCATATCAGCGCGGCTCTGAAGTTTGACGCGCCGCCCGCATATGCTGCAATGATAGCTGTCAAATGCCATGTGAGAATTTCTCCTTTATAAAAAACCTTGCAATAAAAAATCACAGCGCGTATAATACACCCTGCGCGGTTTTCGCGTCAACTTGTTTTTAAGGGCGGTGATTGGTGATAGGCGGGACGAGTGTTTTCGATGATGATTGGTATCCGGAGTTCTGTTACTTCGCCTCACGTCATGAGGACGCTTTTAGGAATTTCAAGCGGCACCCAGTCTATACGCGAGTAGTTGAGTATATGTCGCCGGAGGTCGGGCAAGCGTGTTTTGAATACGTCTTGAAAAGTCCCGTGAACTTTTCGGAGGACGATTGGCTTTCCTTCCTGAAGAATGATTCCGTCGGCAACCCGTTCCTTTCCGAATACAATTCCGAAGGCTCAATGATTATCGGCTCACCAACGACTCTCCGTTATGTCAAAGTCCTCGTCGATATAATTTCGCTCTTCGACGCAAGCAAGATTGAGACCGTGACGGAAGTCGGCGTTGGCTACGGCGGGCAGTGTAGGATTCTGATGAACGCCCTGCCGCTTGCCCGATATAATCTGGTCGACTTGCCCGAAGTCCTTGCACTCACGGAAAAGTTTCTGACGGTGCTAGACGTAAAAGGCAATGTTCGCTATCTTGACGGCACTCATCTTTATCACGACGCGCCCTGCGATTTCTTCATCAGCGATTACGCCTTCTCCGAGCTTACTAAAACCGTGCAGGATATGTACATTAAAAAGATTATCTCTAAGGCTAAGGCGGGCTATGTGACTTGGGACGGCGACTTTTTCGCAAGCTACGGTCTCTACAGCGGCTACACGTTAGAAGAATTCGCCAGCATGATTCCAAATGCAAAGATTCTGCCTGAAGACCCCGTAACAACTTCCCCCGACAATCGGCTTGTCGTCTGGGGGATTAAATAGAAAGTGAGGTGCTAAACATGAAGGAAAAAATTCATCCGCAATATTTCGAGGCGACTGTTACTTGCGGTTGCGGCAATACTTTTAAGACCGGCTCCACCAAAAAGGAACTGCGCGTCGATGTCTGCTCGAAATGTCATCCGTTCTTCACCGGTCGTCAACGCGACGTTAAGGCGGGCGGGCGCATTGAAAAGTTCAACAAACGCTACAAGAAAGGCTAAGAAAAATTTTCAGGCAGGGTGCTCGATTGTGCCCTGTCTGTTTTAGTTTTCAAGGAGAAATTTTTATGGATAAACCAATCGTCGGCGGGCAAGCCGTTATCGAAGGCGTGATGATGCGTGGCTTCGGCAAGGTGGCAACGGCGGTGCGAGAACCCGACGGCAATATAAATGTTCAAGTCAAGCCCGTTACGTCGATTGCTGAACGCTTCCCCGTGCTGAAGTTTCCAATCCTTCGCGGAGCCGTCAGCCTGTTTGAGTCGCTGATTTTGGGCATGAAGTCGTTATCGTTCTCGGCACAGGCGGCGGGCGAGGAGGACGAGCAACTTTCCGACCGTGAATTAATCGGCACGATACTTTTGGCAATCGCTTTGGCGTGCGTGCTGTTCTTGGCGATACCGACCTTTGCGGCGAAATTCTTCCACACGCTAACCGATGACCCGATAATTTTAAATTTGGCGGAAGGATTCTTGCGACTGATAATCTTCCTAGCGTATCTGTTCGCAATCTCGCGCATGAAGGACATTCAACGCGTCTTTCAATATCACGGGGCGGAGCATAAAACCATCTTCTGCTACGAGGCGGATTTGCCACTAACCGTCGAGAACGTAAAAAAATTTCCGCGCCTTCACCCTAGGTGCGGAACTGCCTTCCTATTAATCGTCATGTTGGTTAGTATCTTTGTATTCGCATTCCTCGGTTGGCCGGAGCTGTGGATAAGAATTCTCTCGCGGATAATCCTATTGCCGGTGGTGGCGGGGTTGTCCTATGAGATAATCCGATTCTCCGCCCGTTCGCAGAATTCATTCATCAAGCTAGCGACATTGCCGGGGCTGTGGCTCCAATACCTAACGACCCGTGAGCCAGATGATTCAATGATTGAGGTAGCGATAAAGTCTTTGGAGGCTGTCACTCCTCAGCAGACGGAATGACAATCTTTGGTGCGTTGAAGGTTTTATCCTGTGCAAGAATTTTATCTTCGACGACGTTGTATTTCACGTGCTGATAGTCTTCGTTGTTTAGCTTGACTTTGCCGTAGAAATCAACGATTTTCTCCTTCCAATTAAAAACTGCAGTGTCCGAAGTTATCGCGACACTCTTTTTATTTTTAAAAACAACTTTGCCTGTGACCTCAGCGGTTTTCGTCTGCCACTGCATATAAGCGCGTTCGCAGCTGAAAGTTATATCGTCCTGCGTGAGTTTGACATTGCCAGTTGCCCAACATTTTTGCTTGACAACGCTGACAATCGCTTCGTCCGCCGTGACGACTGCTTTAAAGCCGTGATTGTTCGTTGCCACGTGCACATTGCCTTTCAAGACGTAGACGCCCTTAAAAATGTCAAAGTAAGTCTCGCCCGCTGAAATCTCTGGCATTTCCGCTGAAGTCTTCCCCTGCACGACGAAAATCATCAGCAAGGCAAGCCCGATAACTTTTAAAGCTCTCATGATATTTCCCTCCTCATTAGCTGGATAAAGATTAACGTTGCGTCGACGACGGCGGCAATCAGCACGACCAAGACGATTGAATCCATTTCGACACGCCCGCTTGAGTTCAGCACGGGCGACGGGTGCAAGGAAAAATACATTCGCGGGATTATGAAGACTAGGAACGGTACCGTTAAGACGCTTAGCAATGAATAGACTGCCGAGACCTTAGCCCGCGTTTTTTCGTCGGAGACTGCCGCCCGCAATGTCAAGTACGCCCCGTAAATAAGAATCAGTACAAAGATTGTCGTTTGCCGCGGGTCCCAATTCCAATACGCCCCCCAAGTCAGCTTGCTGAAGATTGCCCCGCTTATCGTCGACAACAGCACGAAGACGAATCCCAATCGCGCCGCTCGCTCACTTAGCTTATCGAAGGAAAAATTAAGCGTCCGTAAAAATTTCGCCGCGAAGAACGCACTGGCAAAAAACGCAATGACCGAGACCCAAGCTGTCGGTACATGGAAGAAGATTATCTTCGCCACCTCGCCCAAGCCTTTTATCGGCGGCACAAAAAAAATTATCGCCGCGCCTATAGCAAGCGTCAGCAGGATTAAAATTTTATTCATGATACCTCACAAGTAATCGTAAAGGATTGAACTAGCCAAGATTAAAATCGCATCGAACGCCGCCACCACGATTAGCGAACTCACATCGCCCGCGCCGCCCGTGAAGGATTGCTCCGTTAAAGCTATCGCGGGCAGGAATATTGGCAACGTTATCGGGAAAAGTAGGATAGGGAACAGCCCGCCTTTGACTGTCGCTGAAGTCGTGATAGCTGCCGTCAACGTGCCCGCCGCCGCAATTCCAATCAGTCCGAGCAGTATCGTTAGGCTAAGCAGAAGGAAATTTTCAATGGCGACATCGAACAGGATTAAGAATATCGGCAGGATAAAAATCGTCAGCATAGTCAGCGACAAGAAGACGTACACCATTTTGCCGAAGAGGATTGCTTGAGCGTCGGCGTAAAGCTTGAGGGTCGGAAAAGTTCCCGCTTGCGCCTCGTCGTCGAAGGTGCCCGCAATGCCCGCACTCGCCGCGAAGAATATCACGACCCAGAGCAATGCCGCTAAGAACTTCGGCTCGACGAATTCGCCGCCCGTCGATAGGCTCAAACTTGCCACGGCGGTTAAAGCGAACATCATCATCGCCGCGAAAGTCGCCCGCCTCCGCAATCCGATTAGGAAATCCTTTCGCAAAATCGCCGCGACTTGTTCAAAGAGGAAGTTGGATAATCTCATCGCACAGGGCAACCTCCGCTTTATCGTTTGTGGCAAGCAGGATAATCTTATCAGCCTTCGCGCCGCGTACCTCGTGAAAGATTTTATCGCGTCCGTCGTCATCAAGATTGGCGGTCGGTTCGTCAAGCAACCAAATGTCCGCGTCGACGCTCAAGAGGATTGCGAATTTCAAGCGTTGTCTCATGCCCGTCGAAAAATTTTCTGCGCGAACGTCGCCGAAGGTCTCAAGGTCAAGCCCGACGCGTTCACCGAGTCCGATAATCTCTTTAGCGGTTAAGGTCTTGCCTCGTAGCTTAGCGAAGAAGAATAGATTCTCTCGCGCCGTCAACGTGTCGTAGATTTTCATTTCGGGCGACAGGGCGGCTATCGTTTTACCTTCCGGCAAGCGGACTTCCCCGCCGTCAGGTCGAAGGATTTTCCCAGCTAGCTTAAGGAACGTCGACTTGCCCGCACCGTTCGCGCCCGTTATGCCGATAACATGTCCGCCGCGCAGATTCAATGTCACGTTGCTGAACAGCGCACGCCGTCCAAAGCTCAAGCTCACGTCGTCGAAGGCAATCACTGAATCATATCCTTATTAAGGCGCATCCACCGTTCGCCGCACTCAACTAGCCCGTCCGCTTGCATTTGGGCAATTTCCCGCGTCAATGCCGACCGATTGCATTCCAATTCCTTAGCAAGCTGAACCCGCCCCGGCACCCGCACGCGCTCCGAACCTTGCCGGCGTTCGCGTTGCAGCAGATATAAAATCATTCGTTCGCGCAGAGTCTTTTGGCTGAGGAGTTCGACTTTTTGCATCATCAGGACGTTTTTGCGGCTGAACGTCTCCAATAAGTTCTTCATAACGATACCATGCATACGTCCGAGCTTTGGTCCGGCAATAAGTAGAGACCGATACGGCACCCACAAGATGACGGCTTCTGTTGTGAGCTGGACGCTCGTTGCGATTAAGTCTTCGCCGAGGATAGCCGAGACCGTCCCGAACATTGCGCCGCTTTCGATTGAGTGCCCGACGGTTTCATTGCCGAGCCTGTCGAGTGAAAGGATTTGAGCTTCGCCGCTTACGATGATTCCGATGTTGGCGTTGGGCGCGAACGCCTCAAGAATTCTCTCGCCACGTGGATAACGTCTGACCGTCGTCCCCGTGAACTTAACGAACTTTTCAATCTCGTCCGGTAACAAATCTTTAAAGAGCGGAACGCCGCGCAATTCTTCACCAATCAACGCCGCTCACCTCCCATAAAAATTTTTCCGATTATAGCACGCCGAATTTTACCACACAGTTATAAAAGTCACAACGCCCGCTTGAAAATTTCGGCGGCGGCGGCTAAACTGCAAGAAAACTTTTCGGGAGTGAGGCTTGATGATTTCGATAATCGGACCGGGCGTGATTGATGTCTTGGCGGGGGCTGTCGACGATAAAATTTTGTCGCGGGTGTCTTCGCCTATGGACTTCGTAGAAATATCTTTCGGCGGCGATGCACTCAATGAGGCGGTCGTACTCAGTCGGCTCGGCAAGCAGGTTCAGTGGATTAGCAAAGTCGGCGACGACGAAGCGGGGCGCAGAGTTCTAAACTACGCCGAGGAAAATAATTTGTCCGTCGAGGGCGTCAATGTGGCGGCGGGCATGGCGACTGGTATCAGTATTGCTTTGGTTGACAAGAACGGCGAGCGTCGGTTCCTGACGAATTCCAAATGCACCATGCGCAATTTCGAGGCGGCGGATATTCTTCCGCACGTCGACCATATGGCGGAAATTGTTTCCTTCGCGAGCCTGTTTATTTCTTATGCGCTTGACGTGCCGGCAATGGAAAAGCTCTTCCGTAGAATCAAAGCAAACGGACGGACGTTAGCAATCGATATGAAGACTCCTAAGAACGGCGAGACTTTGGAAGACTTATCGGGGCTGTTGTCTTGCGTGGATTATTTCTTCCCAAACGAGTCGGAGCTTGCGACTTTGACGGGCGGAGATGACGTTCATAAGAACATTAGAGCCTTGCTAAGTCACGGGCTAAAGTGTGCAGTCGTCAAGCGCGGCGGCAAGGGTTGTATCATCGCTACGGACTCCACGCAGATTGAAATTCCCGCTTGCCCCGTTGATAAAGTCATCGATACGACGGGCGCGGGCGATTGTTTTGCGGCGGGTTTCTTATGGGCGTTATCGGAAGGTTGGTCGCTTGCCGAGTGCGGACGATTTGCCTGCACGGTAGCAAGCTGTTCAGTCGAGTGCGTCGGAGCCGTGGCGGGCGTTAAGTCATTGGAACAAGTCATGCACCGTTATAAGCTCAGCAAGTGAATCACGTTGCTTTTGACAAAGATAACATGCTTGAATATAATTGAGCCGCAAAAGGATTTCACAGCACTAAGACTTAACAAACTTTGCAAAGGGGTGGCGGCAATGGATTTCGGGATGACTTCAGCGGGCGAATCGTGCGGAGTGTTCGGTATATATGACCTCGGCGGCGGCGACGTGGCTCAGACGATTTACTACGGACTTTATGCTCTGCAACATCGCGGACAAGAAAGCGCAGGTATCGCAGTGACTGACACGGCTATTAAAAACGATAAAGTCTTCTACCATAAGGGCTTGGGGCGCGTCAATGAAGTGTTCAACGCGGAGAATATCGCCACGCTTGACGGCAACCTCGGCGTTGGGCATGTGCGCTACTCGACGGCGGGTGCGTCCGTTCCAGAAAATTCTCAACCACTCGTTCTTGCCTATATCAAAGGAACGCTCATGCTTGCTCACAACGGCAATCTCGTCAACGCTCCTAGGCTTCGTCGAGAATTGGCAGCGGGCGGCGCGATTTTCCAAACGACAATCGACACCGAGACCATTGCCTATCACATTGCCCGCGAACGTGTCAAATCTCGTTCCGTGCAAGAGGCGACTGTCCGCGCCCTAAAGAAGGTTCAAGGCTCGTATTCATTGGTCGTTGCCAGTCCGCGTAAGCTAATCGGTGCCCGCGACCCGTGGGGATTTCGTCCGCTAGTCCTTGGCAAGCTCGACAGCGCTTATATCATAACCTCGGAGACGTGTGCGCTTGAGACTATCGACGCGGAATTTATTCGCGACGTGGAACCAGGCGAAGTCATTACGATTTTCCAGAACGGCAGAATTGAATCCAACATGGAACTCGCCTTACCTAAGGAAAAGGCTGCTCGTTGCGTCTTCGAGTATATTTATTTCTGCCGACCCGATACGACCTTTGACGGAATGAGCGTTACGCAGTCTAGGATTATCGCGGGTAAGCTCCTAGCGAAGTTCCACCCCGTCGAGGCTGATTTAGTCGTTGGCGTCCCGGAATCGGGCAACATGGCGGCTGTCGGCTACTCTATGGCGTCGGGCATTCCTTATGGCATCGCGTTTACCAAAAATACTTACGTCGGGCGCACGTTCATTAAGCCGCAACAATCTAGCCGTATGCAGTCCGTCAAAGTCAAGCTCAATGTCCTGCGTGATGTCGTTAGGGGCAAGCGGCTCGTGATGATTGATGATTCGATTGTTCGCGGCACCACGGGTAATCAAATTGTCACGATGCTAAAGGAGGCGGGCGCGGCTGAAGTTCATGTGCGCGTATCGAGTCCGCCGTTTTGTCACCCGTGCTACTTCGGCATTGACATTCCCAATCGCGAACAACTCATTGCGCACAATCGGAGCGTCGAAGAGATTTGCAAGCTCCTTGGCGCGGATTCGTTAGGCTATCTGCCGATTGAGTGCCTGAGCGAGATGGCGGGCGGGCGTCCGATTTGCACGGCGTGCTTTAGTGGCGATTATCCCATACCGCCGCCAACCGAAGACATTCGCGGCGATTATGTTAAATAGTTTTGAGAGGAGATTTAATCATGAGTTTCTTGGAATTGGCAAAGGCGCGTTATTCGTGCAGGAAATTGACGGACAAACCCATTGAGCCGGAAAAGGTCGAACGCCTCTTGCAAGCAGCGGTCGCGGCTCCCACGGCGAAGAACGCACAACGCTACACCATCTGGCAAATCAAATCCCCCGAAGCCTTCGACAAGCTCAAGCAGGTCACGCCCTATACTTTCGGGTCGGCATTGGCATTCGTCGTCGGAGCACAAAAGGACGGCGCATTTGACAGACCGTTTGACAACAAAAACTTCGCGGAAGTCGACGCGGCGATTGTCGCAACTCATTTAATGCTTGCCATTCAAGACGAGGGCTTGGGTACAACTTGGGTCGGCTGGTTCGACGCACCTAAACTGCAACAGCTCTTCCCCGAAATGCAAGGCTACGACTTAATCGCCGTCTTCCCCGTGGGCTATCCCGCAGAGGGTGTCAAACCCCATGTCCGCCACGAAGACCGCCGCCCGCTCTCTGAAGTCGTCGTAGAACTATGAACCCTAAGGGCAGGCTCGGTGAAGACTGCGCGGCGAATTTTCTTGAGGATAAAGGTTATTCAATCGTCGCGAGGAACTTCCGCATTCGTTCGGCGGAGATTGACATTATCGCAAAGGCTGATGATGTGATTATTTTTGTCGAGGTCAAGGCGCGGTCAAATATTCGTCACGGCTTGCCGAGCGAGGCTGTTACCTTCCATAAGCAAAAAAAAATCATCGAGGCGGCGAGCGTATTCTTGCAGGACTTTCCCGATTATGCTTGCCGCTTCGATGTTGTGGAAGTTTATTTGAGTGGCAAACACGTTAAGGAGGTCAATCATATTGAAAACGCCTTCGAGGTCATGCAAGAAATTTAAGGAGTGATTTTATGTACGATGATCAATCTATTACCCCCCCCCAATTACCAACTGAACCCGACGCCGCTGAGACGAATGAGACTGAACCGTTTAATTCATCTTCGCCCGCAATATCAGTTATCATTCCGCTTTACAACGCTGAAGATTATCTTGGTGAATGCATAGACGGCATTTTAGCTCAGACCTTCCAAGACTTTGAACTAATCATAGTCGACGACTGCTCCACCGATTCAAGTTGCGAGATTGTCGAGAGTTATATTCCGAAGTTCGACGGTCGCTTGAAACTTTATCATACGCCAAAAAACACCGGT
>ODAJ012174309.1_pt1 | contig 12852 bp, 13 predicted proteins | sample 1539241 | NCBI WGS metagenome assembly ODAJ01 (sample SAMN02144231, study PRJEB22623) | gut metagenome | biome: sheep rumen | host: Ovis aries | place: New Zealand | reverse complement strand
CATCGGGGCGTATCGACCCTGCCGGGTCCGTTTGCCTGCGGGATTGAGGAAAACAGAGAGCTCTGGTAAGAAGCCTTCAGATTCGGGCCCCGGCAGCATATTCATCACAAGGCTGCCGGGGCCTTTTGACAGGGGAGAAATACGTGCTGGGAAAAATAGTGGAAAGCCTGCTGCTGGGGGTCGGGCTTGCGATGGATGCTTTTTCTGTATCACTGGTGAACGGGATGAGCATGCCGGACATGAAGCGGAAAAAAGCCTGTGAAACAGCACTGGTCTTCGGTTTGTTTCAGACCCTGATGCCATTGCTGGGCTGGGTGTTTGTACATTGGGTGCTGGAGGCCTTTTCTGCTACCCGGCAGGCGATTCCGTGGATCGGTTTCCTGGTTCTGGCCGGAATCGGGGGCCATATGCTCTGGGAGGGCTTCCGGAGGGATCAAACACATACAACGCAGGAGATTCATCTGGGCGGCCTGCTGCTGCAGGGACTGGCGACCTCCATTGACGCGCTGTCCGTCGGTTTTGCCATGGCAGATTCAGGCCTGGGTGACGCGGTTATGGAGTCATGCGTCATCGGACTGGTCACCTTCGCGCTTTGCATGGCGGGCGTCCGGATCGGCAGGAGAATTGGAGTCCGGCTGGCGGACAAAGCATCCATCCTCGGCGGAATCATCCTGATCGCGGTGGGTCTGCGGATTCTCCTTTCCCGGTCATAAAAAAACGCGGAACCCTTCGGATCCGCGCTCTGGCGATTAAACCGGCTCCTGAGCAGGCCTGATGCGAAGCCGGCCTCCAATTTCAAAGGCGGCTTTTTCACCCGTATAGCCCGAGAGCCTGTATTCCTGATCCTTCAGCACGCGGTGCAGCATAACCCGGTGCTCCGGAAGAATTTCACTGTTGAAGTTCAGAAGAATTGATTCCGGCTCATATCTGCGGAGGCAGTCAATGCCCAGCGCGTTGCAGAGCCAGTCAGCATACCGGGCGTTGTTGACATGTCCGTTTACATCCAGGTCCGTATACTGGGGGATTCGTTCCGTGACGAATTCCTCTCCCTGAAGATTGTTGACGGTGGCGGGCAGATTCATGGGAACGGAAAGATCATGATTGTCCGGAATCAGACGGGCTATACCGCCGGGCGGGAGCATATGACGCGTCCGGGTATCCAGCAGCAGCCACAGGGAACCCGCCTTGCCGATCATTTCGCCCTGCGCATCTGTAAAGTAGAAATATCGCGGGAAGAAATACCGGCGTACAGCGATGGGAAAGGTCTGCAGCGTAATTTTTTCTCCCATGCGCGGATAGCGGGTCATATGAAGTTCACAGCGGGAAAGCACCCAGACGATATGGTTTTTCAGGAGTTCCTCCCGGCCGCAGCCCAGAAGGACAGAATGAACCCCGGCGGCCTCCTGCATGCTTTCCAGAATGGCGCTTGGACGCCAGCAGCCGCAAAAATCACAGTCGCGGGTTTGCAGGGTAAAGGTTTCCTCATAGGTTTTCAGCATGGATTCGTTCATCATGAACCTCCGGTTGACAGTTGATGCAGATAGGCCTCCAGATCGTTAAACGGCTCCAGCGGCGAACTCTGCTTGAGATACAGCGGGTGATGGGGATGACCTGCTTTGCTTCGGGGGCCGGCGGTCACCCACCGTGCGTCCGCGGAACGGGACTGCTGTACAAAATCAAGGATGCACCTGGACAGGTACTTTCTTTTTTCGATAATGGCGCCCCAGGCGGCCCAGACAGTGGGAAAGGGTCCGGCATAATTCAGGGCCCAGGAGAATGCCTTGCAGTTTTCCTCGTGGAGACGGGGATTGACACAGAGATCCAGATCATCCGGCAGCGTGGCACGCTGGGCATAGACGTTGAACATCAGAAACGAGTCGAAGCCATTGTTCGCGGCAATCCGTTCCACGCTCTGGAGCGTGCGGTCCAGCGCGCCTGGAGCAGCGGTGGAGGGATTGATACCTACGCAGATCAACGGATGCTGTCCGCGGGTCCCCAGAAGATACCGGTATTCACCGTAGTGATCCGGCACATAGATCCACCTGTTTCGGTCGTAATCGTCATTCGTGGGACGGAGCGCATCCTCAAAGGTCAGGATGGTCTGCTGGGATGTGGGAGAAGATGGAATGTGTCGCATGGCAATCTCAGAGGGGACGGATCAGGATCAGAGGCGTCAGCTCATCTCCCTGACCGGAAGGATTATCCGCCATGGCATCCTGGATCTCCGCATCGGAAAGCGGAAAATCATCGCATTTTCCCAGCTGATTCTGTTCCAGGTCGTTTGCGTCCATGAGGACGACGGGGATGCCTGTTTCCTTTTCCAGCTGATTGCAAAGCTCCACGGGATTGGGCGGATTGATGAGAGCAAGCTCCTTGTAGCGATCGAAGCTGGAGCGAAAATAGAAGCCGTCTATTCCGCCGACCCCCTGACCGCAGATTTTATAAAACAGTCCATGCACGCCAAAGGGACGGGTGATGGCACTGATGAAGGCTGCAAACAGAACCCGCGGAAGGCCGCACATATCGATCACCAGCTGAAGCTTATAGGGCTCATGCATGCCGACACCGGTTGTGTTGATGCCTGCAAAACGCCACAGATGCTTTGCCCAGAAACCGGGTTTGACTTCATCCCTGGTTTTCACATTGCGGGTGCACATGGCCATGACCTTGGCGCCAAAGGAAAGCAGGTCTCCCTTCTGATAAAGGGGCAGTACATAACGGCGAACCAGATCCGCCTGATTTTCTCCAACCTCAACAAAATGGGTCTGAATCGCAAAACGATCATAGCGACGGCCGTTTTTTCCTGTCAGTGTGCCGCGGTTAAAATAGGTAATGCCGTTCTTCTCACAGCGCTGTTCGTCCAGATTTCTGGAAGGAATGATACCCATAACCCACCTCCATGCAAATCATCATATCATTATAATCGGCAGACCGATGTGTGTCAAATGAAAAGGAAGGGAACCGGAGAGACGGGTGAATGGGATTGCCGCAAATACTTTTCAGAAGCAGGGCAAATATGGTATAATAAACAGTCTTTTGCCATCCGGCGGAAGGCATAATGAAAACAATACGGAGGGAACAGGCATGGCGAAAGGAAAGTCCGTGAATGCGGTCATCCTTATTCCGTCCCTGGAACCGGATGAACGGCTGCCGGCTTACATCCGGCAGCTTTCGGAGCATGGATTTCAGCGGATTGTCGTGGTGGACGATGGCAGCGGAGATGCTTATCAGTCCATCTTTCAGGAATTGGAGCAAACGCCAGGCACCACGGTGCTTCACCATGAGGTCAACAGGGGAAAGGGTGTCGCACTGAAGACCGGATATCGGTATATTTCTGAGCATCTGACAGGTATCAGCGGCGTAATCACCGCTGACGCAGACGGTCAGCATTCGGTCAGGGACTGTCTCCGTCTTGCGGAAAAGCTGCAGACAGGTGAACGTGCGCTGTATCTGGGGAGTCGGGATTTTTCCCTGAAAAATGTGCCTCCCAAAAGCAGAATCGGAAACCGGGTGACCAGCGTTCTGTTCCTTTTGCTTTATGGAAAATGGGTTTCCGATACACAGACGGGCCTGCGCGCCTTTCGGGCGGAGGAACTGCCTTTCATGATGGACGTGGCGGGAGAACGGTTCGAATACGAAATGAACGTGCTGATTGCCTGCGCAAGAAGCCGCATCCCGATGCTGCCCGTCACGATCGAAACCATCTATGAAAACGACAATCGGGGCAGTCACTATCATCCGCTTCGGGACAGTGTTCGTATTTTTCGGGTGCTGCTGGCCGGTTTCCTCAGGTTTATGGGCTCCAGTCTGGTCTGTGTGGTCATCGATCAGGGCGTTTTCAATCTGCTGAATCTGGCTGTATTCGGAAACGGAATCAGAAAAAAAGCCGTTTACATCCTGCTGAGTACGGTCATTGCCCGGATTGTTTCTGCCGGAACCAATTTTGTGATTAACAAAAACCTGGTGTTCCATCTGAAGGGGAAGGCGAGAGGCGCGCTCGGGCGTTATATCCTCTTGAGCGTAGCCATTATGCTGCTCAGCGCCGGCGGCACATGGCTGCTGAGTCAGACCGGACTGAGCAGCACCCTTGCGAAGCTGATCATAGATACGCTGCTCTACTTTGTCAGCTTCCGTGTGCAGGAACGCTGGGTCTTCAGGGAGGCTTGAGGTCATGCGACTGGGTTGGACGATGGGGGCGATCGGCGGCGGAATGGCGATTCTGACTCTGCTGCTGCTCTCATTCATTTATCTGTATAGCTACAGAAGGCTATCCGGGGCGCGCCTGGGAATCGGGGCGTGGACGGATGCGCTGGGTTTCGGCATTCTGCCGGCTCTGGCTGTTGGCAAGATTTATGAGCAGTTTACAGGAGAGGGCCGGGGGATACCGGTGATGGAGCCGCTGGGGGATATTCCCTGGATCACAGAGCAGGGGATCTTCCAGCCCTGCCGGGTGGAGTGTCTGCTGCTGATGGCCTGCTTTCTGGGAATGTGCCTGTGGCTCATGTTTCGAAGACAGGCGCCTGCAGCCAGAGGAGATCTCGCCCTCATCTGTCTGGTGCTGTGGTCCGGCATCCGTACGTTCACGGAAGCACTGAGGAATCAAACTCGGCTGATGCTTCAGGGCTGGTCCCTGATTCAGATCGCGGCAACGCTTATCCCGTTTGCTGCGCTTCTCCTCTGGACCCTGCGGTGCAGACATAAGCATTTAAAAACGAGCCAGCTTCTGATTGACTGGCTCGTAGCCGTGACAATGACGGGCATTCTGTGGACATCCCTGCTGGGCATTCTCAGCGTGGGGAGTGAGCTCGGAAAGATCCTTGTTCTCCTGGGTTGCGGAGCGCTGCGGGCCGCAGCAGTGCTGGAAGCAGGCGGGGAGAGCAGAAGGCTGCAGCCTCAGCCCTCGGATCTCTTTGGACAGTCCTGACGGGGACAGCTTCTGCAGGTATCCAGGTCGATTTCATTCCCCGGAAGGACCATCTCACCGGGATCGTCTGCTGTCGGATCCGGTCTGAATCCAAGGCGGGCAAAGAAGGCGGATACCTCCGGGGATGCGGAAAGACGAACTTCCCTTGCGCTGTGGTTCTGCGCCTTAAAGAGCAGCAGACGGAGCACCAGATCCCCCAGGCCGAGATTCCGGAAGGACGGAAGAACGCCAATACTGCCCAGACGGTAGGCGCCTTCCTCCCACCAGATTCTTCCGGCAGCGACAGGCTGGCCATTCTGATCGACGCGGACATTCCAGCTGATGGCATCCCTTGCGTCAGCTCCCTGCTGAAAAACAGCCTCCCGCAGCGGAAGAACGGTCGACAGATCCGTTCCCGGGGAAAACCACTGACCCTGAACCATAGTCATGATCAACTCCTTATCTGATGGTCTCCTGAACAACAATGAACGGAGGAAAAAGCATGGATCCGAAAAAAATAGAGCGCATCAACGAACTGGCCCGCAAGAAAAAAAGCGAAGGGCTGACGCAGGAGGAGGCTGCCGAACAGGCTGCGCTGCGGGAGGAATATCTGGCAGGCTACAGGGAGAACCTTCGCGCCATGCTGGACAGCATCATCGTCCAGGAAAAGGACGGCAGCAGACATCCCCTCAGGAAGACAGCGTCAAAATGATACCCGCTTTCCTCAGGGCTGTCAACTTGCCAAAGGATTTGGCATTCGCTATAATACACACGTTGAACCGGCGCCAGATGGTTTTTCATCTGACCGCCCTACCATCATACATCAACAGGAGGGAACAAAATGAGCGATCAGGAAATGAATCCGCAGGAGAACTGGGAACAGGAAGATGATGATCTGGTCATCTTCGAAAGTGAGGACGGAGAGGAAATGACCTTCAGCATTGAGGATTATTTCTTCTATAACGGAGAAGAATATGCGCTGCTGGCGGACGTCGATGAGGACAGCGAGGAAGACGATGAACAGGGGATTGGCTGCATCATCTGCCGCGTTACCACGGAAACGGACGAAAACGGCGAGGAGCAGGATGTTTTTGAACCTGTCGAGGATGATGCTCTGGCGGAGCGCCTGTTTGATATTGCCATGACAAAAATGAATGAGGAAGAGGAAGAGGAAGAATGAAAACGCCCCTGCGCATCCTGCTGTCACTGCTGTGTGCCGCCATCGTTCTGAGTATGCCTTTTTTTCTTTCCTCTCCGAACATGCTGGGAGAGGTCAAGGCTTCGATGATGGAGGATTCCGACGAGGAAGAGGATGAAGAAGGCGAGGAGATCGATTTCGGGCGTCTTCTGTTTGCCTCTGCCGCCGCGGAGGATCTGATCGTTGAGGACCTGGAAGCCGACGCTCTTTCAATCCTGCCGGAGTGGACGCTCCCGCTCGATTTTTCGATTCCGCCCGCTCCTGACGCAGCCAGGTTCACGGAGGACGGGTATGAAGACGAATCCATTCGGGTACGGATGGAAACAACGGAAGACGAAGGCGTCATCTGGCACATCGCCCGCATTCAGATTGCCAGTCCTACGCAGCTGCGCACAGCCACGGCGGGCAAGCTGACGAGCACGAAGACGGCGCTTGTCAGCAAGATGGCGGAGAAAAATCACGCTGTGATTGCGATCAATGGGGACAATTATGTGGATGCGCCGAAAAAAACAACCTTTGAATATCGGATGACCCAGAAAATTCGCAGTAAGAGCAACAAGAAAAAGGACATTCTGATCATCGACGAAAACGGAGATTTTCATCTGTATGTGAAGAGTGAGGGCGTTGCGGACTTCAAGGGAACGGTGGTCAATGCCTTTACCTTTGGACCTGCGCTGATCCGGGACGGAGATCTGCTCCCCATCGATACAGAATACGGCTATAATCCGAACGGCAATGAGCCCCGGTCTGCCATTGGCCAGACAGGGCCGCTCAGCTATGTTTTCGTGATCTGTGAGGGACGCGGAGAATCCTCCGGCGTCAATCATCAGAAGCTCGCGGAGAAGATGGCTGAGCTTGGATGCATCCAGGCCTTTAATCTGGATGGAGGAAATTCTGCCGAAATGGTTTTCAACGGCCATCTGTATAAGGGCATGCCTGGCGGAGATGAACGCGCTCTGAGTGATATCATTTACTTTGCCACGGCTGTTCCGGATGCCGGAGAATGAGGGATGGATCATCATGCTGTGGAATGATGCGGAAACAGTCACAATTCTGGGAATCCAGGTTTATGCCTTTGGCCTGTACGTATCTGCCGGCACGCTCGCTTCGCTGGGCGTCATTCTGTGGCAGTGCGCCCGAAAGGGGCTTCGAAAGGGAACGGCGCCGCTGCTGATGTTCCTGAGCTTGGCGCTGGGCCTGATCTGCTCGCGACTGGGCTTTTGCCTGCTGAACCAGGAGCTGGGGGATCTGATGCCTCCAGCTTCCTGGATCCAGATTTCCGGAGGCGGCTGGAGCCTGATGGGACTGATCGGCGGTGTGCTGCTGGCTGCCTGGCTGACGGCGAAGATCCTTCGCGAGAAAACCGGCGACCTGCTGGACATCGTCAGCATGGCACTGCCGCTGGTGATCGCGTTTGAGCGGGCAGGGGAAAGGCTCATTCCGGATTTCGATATCAGCCGTGCGCTGGAGACTCCCTGGCTGCAGAACAGCTTTCTCTCCGTTCAGGATGATTATGGCAGTTATCTGGCGACCTATGCGGTAGCCAGCTTTTGCGCGATACTGCTGTTCGTTTTTCTCCTGATCCGTGCCGGCAGGGCTGAACGGAAAAGCGGGGATGGATGTATTGCCTTCCTGCTTTGCACCGGTGCTGGAGCTGTTATTCTGGAAAGCCTCCGCTATGACAGATTCCTGAGCATAACGTTTGTTGGGCTTCAGCAGATTCTGGCCGCTGTTCTGCTGGCCGCAGGGATTGGTGCCGCGGTCTGCCGCGGTTCTGCATCCCTTGGAAAGCTGAAGTGGATGACGGTGCTTTTCCTGGTGCTGACGGTCGGCATTGTGATCGGACTGGAATTTGCTCTGGACAGAACCACCATGAATAAACTCCTGATCTACGCATGTATGCTTGTGACGGTCAGTACGCCGACGGTTCTCGCTTTCCGCCTGATCCGGCCGGAAGGCAGAGCCTGATATGATTCTTATTTCTGGAAAGGACGGGGAGCAGTGAAGGAGCGGATGAGCGGGCGGCGTGCCCTGGGCAGCTTCATGGTGCAGCTGTTCGGGTATATATACTGCATGCTTGTCTCCAATGCGCTGCTGAATGTTCCGTTCTTTGGCGGAGCTCTGTATCTGGCAAGCCGGGCCGTGGAGGTATACGGCACTGTCTATCGCAGAAAATTCCGCAGATTTCTTCCGGGGTATGCCAGAAGATGGAACCTGCTCCTGCTCATCATCCTTGTGACGATGGTGGTGCTGCTGACGGGTCTCTATCCCTCCAGGCTGAACAGTCCCCGCGTCTGGATCATGCTGGCGCTGATTGCGCTGGGAATGGCTGCGGATATTCTCTTTGGCAGCGTTGCGCGCCTGCTTCACGGAGAAAAGCGCATCACGTTCAGGCTTTGCGTTGCCCTGGGAGGGTGCCTGATGCTGCTCTACGGACTGGCTGCCTGGGCGCTGATCCGGAATCTCGGAATTCAGACAGGTCTGAGCCTGACCATCGGTTTCGTTCTGAGAACGGTGCTTCAGGCTTATGCCGGGGCCGGAGCGCTGCTGCCGCAGGATGAACTGCCTTCCTCTCCGGATACAACGCAATTCAACTCACTGCGCGCATATCGAAGCTTTACCTGGATCAGCATGCTTCTGGTCATTGCCATGGAGATGACCATGGCCGTGATTTACGCGCTCCTTGCGGTGCGGGCTGAGGATCTGGCCGGCAGCATGGGCGCGGGTGTTCTCTGCGCTGTGATTGCCGGAGAAGCCGGACGTTTCTTCCTGCGCCGCAGCGAGAAGAAAAACCCCAGGGCCCCGACGGTGCTTCTGGTGCTCGGGCTGCTGATCTGGGCGTTTGGCGTTGTCCTTTGCAGTCTCATGATTGCAGGCGGCAGGATGGAACCGGTTCGGATCTATCTCTGCCTGAGCAGCGCTACCCTCGGAGGCATGTGGAGCATTACCGGACTGCTGCGTATTGATGACGCCCTTTCGAGGGTGGCCGAGCTTGGCATCCCCTCCGTTCCTGCTTCCTACCGGCTTCATCGGAAGATCAACTGGGATTTCGCCACGCTGGTAGGAGATACGCTCGCACTGATCTTTCTGAGTATTTTCTGCTTCACCACAGGGGATGCTCTGCCCCATGATGTGGGAGAATTCACGTCGCGTTTTCAGCCGCTGATGATGATTCCGCTGGTGCTGGTCCTGCTGGGAGCCATTCTCAGTGTACTTCGTTTTCCTCTCAACGCAAGGCATCTGGAACGTCTGCGGCGTTTTCTTCAGCTGCAGGAAACCGGTGAGGAAAACCCATCCCTTCGCAGGCAGCTTCAGGAGGCTGCGGAGGAAAAGCACGGCCTCCCTTTTCTTTCCGACATGCTGGTGTTTGTTTTGCGCCGCCTGTACCGTCATCGTCTGGAGGGTCAGGAGCATGTGGTCATCGATAACGCCAATCCCCTGGTATTTCTTTGCAACCATGGAGAGTTTTATGGCCCCGTCGTCTGTGAACTGTTTCTGCCGGTGCCGGTTCGGGCCTGGACCATCTCTCACATGATGCTCGACCGGAAAGAGGTGTCCGATTATGTCTATCAATATACGATCGGCCCCATTCAATGGATGCCGGAATGGTTGAAGCGCGTTCTGGCCTGGTTTTCGGGCCATCTGAGCATGACGGTGATGCGGCAGATGGAATCCATTCCGGTTTATCGTGATTCTCCCATGAAGCTCCGGGAAACCATCCGTCTCAGCGTAGAAGCCCTGGAAGCAGGAGATCATCTGCTGATCTTTCCTGAAAACCCGGATCAGAAGTATGTCCGGGAAGGAATTGGCTCCCTGAACAGCGGTTTCGTCATGCTCGGATCCGCCTACTGGCGCAGAAGCGGAAAACGCCTGCGGCTTATGCCGGTCTATGCGGATAAGGCAAACCGGATCCTTCATTTCGGACGGGAAATTCAATTTGATCCAGATCGTCCATACGCTGAGGAACAGAGCAAAATCGTGCGCGAGGTGGAGGAACAGATTCGGCACATGGCTGAAACCGGAAAGGAAGGGATGGCTGAATGAGAAAATGGATGGTGGGCCTTGCAGCCGGAATTCTGCTGGCTGGCCTCTCCAATGCAGGTTTAACAGATGGGGCGATTCCGGATTATCGTTCCCAATCCGTTCAGGAGGAAAAAACAGGCAGCTTCTTTTCCTTTCGCAATGGCATTGGCTGGGGGATGCAGCCTGAGGAAATCCGCGAAAGGGAAGGCGTTGACATGATTGAACGCAGCCAGGCCGACTGGTCCATCATGTACAGCCAGCAGCCGGTGGAGGTCAGCCGTTTTCATGCGGATCTGGTGTATATGTTCCATCAGAATCAGCTGAAAATGATTACCTATGATTTCGGGCAGGAAGGAACCGGCTCGGATTTTCAGTATCTTCAGGGCGCCCTGGCGGCTGTATACGGAGAGATGCGGGAAGCGGATGCGGGTGAGGTTGTGCAGCTGATGGATCAGATCTATCCGGGCTATTATTCTGAGCCTCTGCTGCAACAGGTCTGTGGATGGACAGCGGAGGACGGAACCCCCATCTATCTGTATTATTATGCGGATGGTGCCTTTGCCATTCTGTACGCAAGCGCTGAAATTGCGCAGCCGGGCGCGGGCCAGTACATGATCAACGGGCTGTAGATCAGCAACCTCCATGCCGGGGACTTTTTGATGACATCGGAAAGGGTGTTCGGGATTGAAAAGAATCATTCTGTGCTTTCTGACCATTTTCTGGATGATGAGCCTGATCGTCTTCGCTGAAGCTGAGACGGAAAGCATTGAGCTGAACCATGCCAGCGAGCAGCTCTCTGCTGCGGAGTCTTCCGCAGCCAGCCACGAAGCACAGCTTGAACGCTTTCTGTCGCTGGATGATGCGTCGTGGTCTGCCGCGCTTGAACGAGGGCAGAAGCTTGCGGATGCAGTCAGGGCTGCAAGGGATCATACGGTTTATCAGCTGGAAGGGGATACCAGCCTGGAAGACTGCGGTCCGCTGAGCGGGCTTCCTGGCAAATCCTTCACGATCGACATGAATGGTCACGTTCTTTATGCTCCCTCTTTCGCTTACGGCTGGTTCATTCTTCGGAACGGAACGGCCGTCGATGTCATGACCGATACCGTCCTGGAACACGAGGAAGGCCCTGTGAAGCTGGACGTGGCACAGGATGCCTGCCTTCTGAGCGACAGGAACGGCGGTGCGCTGGATCTGTATGCAACGGGGGATCTGACGCTGCGCAACGAAGGGCTGATTGCCGGGATTCATCGGCTGGTCTACCAGGCTGCGCGGTCGAATAAAATGGTTTTCGAGAACAGCGGCGTCATCTACAGCGATGCCATTGCCATTTCCTCCCGTGCTTTTCATCAGAATACGAAGGCAACGATCCGCAATGACGGAGTGATCGTCGGACTGGTTCGCGGACTTGATTTCCATTGTGCCGGCGGTACCCTGGACGTGAAGGGAAGCGGGAAAATCATTGGAGCGACGGGCCCGGACCTCGAATTTCCGAAGATCACCTTTGCCTGTGATGTCATTGCAGATGATCTGAATCTGACGGAGGAGGAGCAGACAAGGATCGAAACCCGGCTGAATCCCTACGGGGATAAGGATGTACCAACCGGGATCGGATTTGATCTGCAGGGGAATCAGGCTGATTTTCGCATGAACTGGAAGGTAACCGGGGAGATCTGGGCCAGCCAGGCACTGGTTCGCGTGGCTTTTCCGCAGAATAGCAATATGCGCGGCGATCTGTCTCCCTCTGTGGCGGAGATGAGCCCCTCCAGGGAAGCACTGATCCGGATTGAACTGGAAGAGGCCCATCACGAGCTGACGGGAGATGCAGCCAGAAAAGAGCTCAATGAGGCGCTGAAGACCCTGAAGTTTGACGGGCTGCTGGAGGCGGGCGGACAGCTGTCCCTGACTGCCCTGTCCCGCTACGCGGAGGAGGATGGCAGAAGCCATGTGCGCTTTTCTGTGGGCGACACGCGCTGGAGCCGCATGCTGGGTATCCGGGAGGGCCGGAATTATACCTGGCAGGATGCAGAGAACGGAAGTCTGGAAGCGCAGGAGCCGCTCACCTCGCTGAATGATTATTATCAGATGAAGGCCTGTCTGGCCCTGGCAGGAAACGGTGGGACGGTTCTGCTGGACAGAGATGTGCAGCTGCCCGGAGGCGAGAATGAGATTGGCCTTGCGCAGGGAACGGAGCTGCGCGGGGACGGAATCCATCTGCTGGGCGGAGATGTCCATCTGGTCGTAGACAAAAAAGCGGCGCTGACGGATGTGAAGGCAGAGACACCCCTCTGTTTGCGGAGCGCCAGCAAGGCGGATACGCTGCTTACGCTGCAGGGCGGAAGCATTCGGGAACTGCATCTGGACAACCTGATGCTGGAGACGGAGCAGGCGGAAATCGACACGCTGGAAATGGTGCTGTGGGGCGGAAAAAAGGAATATACGACTCCCATCCGCAAAAAGCTCCGGCTGATCTCCACAGAGCGAATCAGCGGGGCCTTCCGATTCCTGATGGATATCGGGACGCAATTCCCCGAGGAAGCCGAAATCGATCTGACGCTCATGAAGGGAAATCAGAGCAAGACCTATCTTTTCGAAGGAACCACGGGAGCGGACCAGGTTACGCTTCAGGTGCTGAATGACAGAGATCCCGGGCACGCCTTTCAGCCAACGGGCAAGGATCTGCTGCAGACCTGCATGCCCTATCTGAAGGTGATTAATCTGAAGGGTCTCA
>ODAJ012053264.1_pt1 | contig 12864 bp, 15 predicted proteins | sample 1539241 | NCBI WGS metagenome assembly ODAJ01 (sample SAMN02144231, study PRJEB22623) | gut metagenome | biome: sheep rumen | host: Ovis aries | place: New Zealand | reverse complement strand
CCTTGGTATCGTCCTTTTTTTTGTTATATAAAGGAGGTTTATTATGTTTGATACGCATTATGATTTACTTACTATTGCATATAAAGCGTATTTAACAAATGATTATTCTTATTTAGAAAAAATTTCTCATTATTTTCATGATTCTAATGTTAGGGGCGTAATTGCTAATCTATATTTTATGGATCGTGATGAAATGGATAATGAAATCACTCCTGGATATTATAAAGATGATGTATCTGTTTTGGAAATGTTTACAAAAGCTAAGGAGATTGTTGAATCTTTTTTCCCTGATACAGAGATTATTTATAGTATAGAGGGTTGTGATTATATATCAGGAACTGATGAGCTTGAAGCATTGTCGGAGGCTGGACTAGACTCAATTATTCTTTGTTGGAATACGGAGAATAGGTATGGCTCGGGTAATCGTAGCTCTAAGGGACTAACGCAAACAGGAAGATCATTTGTCTCGAAGGCGATAGAATTAGGTTTAGGTATTGATTTAAGTCATGCTAATGAGAATACTTTTTATGATTTATGTGACTTAATTGAAGAAAAACAAAATGAAGGGTACGATGTTGTTTGTTATGCATCGCATTCTAATGTTCGTAGTTTATGTGATAGAGATCGTAATTTAAAGGACGATCAATTGGAACGTATTAAGAGTATAGGCGCATTAGTTGGAGTATTCTCACATAAGAATTTTATAGTTGATCCATCGATGTGGAATGATGAAGTAGATACTCGTAAAATGTATCTTGAACATATTAACTATTTAAAAGATATAGTTGGCTTTGATTCAATTATTACTTCTACTGATGATATGGAGTTTTGTGGATGGTACGATCCACAATACTATTCAACATCTATTTATCCATATTCATCGATAGGTGCGGAATTATATTCTGATTTAGAAAAATCATTTGGAAGTGATAATGCTTCTAAAATTATATATGATAATGTTAAGAATAAAATATGGAATCGTATTAAAATAAATAAAGATAAAGGAAGAGGTGTTAAATAATATGATCGATATTAAATTAATTAGAGAAAACACAGATTTAGTTAAAGAAAATATTAAAAAGAAATTTCAAGATGAGAAATTACCTTTAGTAGATGAGGTAAAAGAATTAGATGTTAAAGTACGTGATGTACAAGTCAAAGCTGATAATATGAAAGCTGATAAGAATAAAAAGAGTGGCGAAATTGGTAAGTTAATGGCTCAAGGTAAAAAAGATGAAGCTGAAGAAATAAAAAAAGAAATCGCTACTATGGGTGATGAGATTAAAGCATTAGAGGAAGAACAAGTTAAGTTAAATGAACGTATTAAGGAAATTATGATGGTTATTCCTCAAATTATTGATGATAGTGTTCCTATTGGTGAGGATGATACTAAGAATGTAGAAGTTCAAAGATTTGGTGAAGCTAAAGTTCCTGCTTATGAAATTCCACATCATGCAGATATTATTGCTCGTTTTAATGGTATGGATAAAGATGCTGCTGGTAGAACTAGTGGTGAAGGATTCTATTACTTAATTGGAGATATTGCTAGACTTCATGAAGCAATGCTTGCTTGTGCAAGAGACTATATGATTGATGCAGGATTTACTTATGCAGTTCCTCCATTTATGATTCACAGTGATGTTGTTACTGGAGTTATGAGTTTCCCTGAAATGGAAGCTATGATGTATAAAATTGAAGGAGAAGATTTATACTTAATTGGTACTTCTGAACATAGTATGATCGGTAAATTTAAAGGTCAAATAATTGATAAAGCAGAATTACCAGTACATATGACAAGTTATTCTCCATGTTTCCGTAAAGAAGGTGGATCTCATGGTCTAGAAGAAAGAGGTCTTTATCGTGTTCACCAATTTGAAAAACAAGAGATGATTGTTATCTGTGAACCAGAAGAATCAATGGAATGGTATGAAAAGATGTGGAAATTAACAGTTGATCTATTTAGAAGTTGGGATATTCCAGTTAGACAATTAGAGTGCTGTAGTGGAGACTTAGCTGATTTAAAAGTTAAATCTTGTGATGTTGAAGCTTGGAGTCCACGTCAACAAAAATATTTCGAGGTAGGAAGTTGCTCTACATTAGGAGATGCTCAAGCTAGACGTTTAGGTATCCGTGCTAAGGGAGAAAAAGGAACTTATTATTTACATACATTAAATAATACAGTAGTTGCTACTCCTCGTGGATTAATTGCATTATTAGAAAATAACTATCAAGAAGATGGTAGTGTATTAATACCAAAAGTATTACAACCATATATGGGTGGTAAGACTAAAATCGAACCAGTTAAATAGTATAAAAGCATGTAGAAATACATGCTTTTTTATGGTATAATTTTATTATTGGAGGTAGCTTATGATTAGAGTAGATTACATTTGTACTAAAGATATTAATCGTGTTGCCAAAATCCATAGCAGTAAGAAATATGCTAATTGGAATTTTAAGATTGTCGATGGGGAATATCGCTTTTATCCTCCAATAACAGTAGATGAAGAAGAAGATTATTTTGACGATTTTGACTTTTCTAAAGATGAAGATTCAAGTTGGATGGATAATATTTTAAGTACTAAAGAAGAAAAAAAGTCTCTACCAATGTTTGGAGAGTTGTGGAATACAGCTTCTAAGTTTTTTAATGAGACTATTGTTAGCCCTATAGAAGATAAGAAAATTGCCCGTATTTCTAAAATGGGTAGTGCTGCTCGTATAGATAAATATAAGGATATGGAAGATCCGATTAAAGTATCTAAGAGTGGGGCACGTATTAAGAAAGATAAATATCTTATGTTTGAAGATGACGATGATAATTATAAATTATATAGAGTTAAACAAAATCGTAATTGTTTAGCACGTATAGAAAAGTACAAAACAATAGAAGCGGATGTTTGTGATGTTGTTTCTGATTATCAAGATGCTCCTGTTGTAGTTACGGATAGTTTAACTTCATTAATAGGACCTAATAATAAAAATGTCGAAGTTCTTTCAATGGATGAGAATTTGGCTTAAGTAAGAATTTAATTCTTACTTTTTTCTTTTGATTTAGTATGTTATAATTATTTTGAATTATAGAAAGATAGGAAGTGGTATGATTCGTGGATACTATGGACAATAAATGTCCTTCTTGTTCTGCTAAGATTGAATATAATCCTATGACTCAAACATGGGATTGTAGTGCATGTGGTTCAAAGTTTACTCAAGATCAAATAAATAATAGTGTTTCTACTATTAGTGCTAATGATGTAGCTAATGTGGTTTCAGCTAATGCAGTTGGACAAAATACAATTATTCAGAATAATAATTCTACTCAATTTGCACCAATTAATTCGAATCAAGTAGGTACCCCTACAGAAACTCCTATTATTAATCAAGAGAATACTGTAAATCAACAAGTTATTAATAATCAACATCATTCCAATAATCAAATGCCTAGTGTTCCTACTAATAAGGAACCTAGTATTGTTACTCCTACATTACCAAAAGAGACTGAACTTAATGGGTTAAGTCAATATACATGTAAGAGTTGTGGAACAGTTTTTTATACAGATAATTCTTCTATGGTTCCATTTTGTGTTTATTGTGGAAATGGTGTATTTGATAAGGTTACTATTGAAGAGGAGTCTGCTCCTACATTAATAATTCCATTTAAGAAAACAAAGAAGGATGCTGTTAATGCTTTTAAAGGTTTTATGGCACATAAACCTTTAACTCCTAGAGAATTTCGCAAAATAACTGATCCAAATAAAATAGTTGGAGTATATGTTCCTTTTTGGGCATATGATATTACGTGTGATGGAAATATTTCTTTCCATTGTGCTGATGTTGAACGTTGGGCTGATAATGATTATAAATATATGAAAACTACAAAGTTTGATACTAATATATTTTCTCATTTAGATTTTTCAAAAGTACTTATGAATGCTTCTAATCATTTCCGTACTGATAGTATGGAAGAATTAGAACCTTATAACTTTGAAGAATTAGTTGACTTTAATCATGGATATTTAGCTGGATATATTGCTGAGAAGTATGATGTAACTGATGAAGAAGCATATATTGGTGCTAATGAACAGACTATGAATCAATGTATAGAGGAGTCTAAGAAAGAGACAGGACATCAAAATTCTGTATTAAAAGAAAATCATTTATATTTATCAAAGAAAGCTACAAATTCTATTTTACTACCAGTATATATGGTTCCAGTAAAATATAAAGATAAAGAGTATTTTATTGCGATGAATGGACAAACTGGAAAGGTAATAGGAGAACTACCTGTAGGCTTAGTTGAAAGTATTATATGTGGTGTCGTACTATTTATATTACTTTGTGGTATAGCTTATTTGTTCTCTTTGTTAGGTAGGTGATAGATATGAAGAAGATAATTATATATTTATTAATGATTTTATCAGTACTATCTATTACTAATGTTAATGCTAGTACAAAGACATATGAGAGAACAGAAGAAGATTTACTATTACCTAAGGGTATTAAAGCAACTAATGAGAATTTAAGTAATATTATGATGACTCCTGCTGTTGATGCAAAAGAGAAAGTATATGACTTTGCTGAAATCTTAACTACAACAGAAGAACAAAAATTATATGATGAAATAGTTAATTATATTAATCAAACTAATATGGATATAGCTATTGTTACTATTAAGTATAATAATAAGCATAATGTTCAAACGTATGCTGAAGATTTTTATGATTATAATAACTTCGGTGTAGGTACTGATCGTGATGGTATTTTATTCTTAATAGATATGGATTTACAACAATTTTATTTAACTGCAACTGGTAAAGCAATTCGTACATATTCTGATAAACGTTATAATGCTATGTTAGATAATGCTTATCAGTATGTAGCTACAGGAGACTATTATGGAAGCTGTAGTGCACTTATTAAATCTGCATTATCATATTCTAAAATAGATTCTACAGAAGATGATAATTATGTAGTAAATTCTGATGGTACTATTCAAAGAGATAATGGTACATTGATTGCTGGAGGAATATTTGCTATAATAGGAACTGCTATTACTATGTTAATTTTGGTTAATATGAATAGAACTGTATATAGACCAAAACATGTTAGAAGTTTTTTGGTTAAAGATACAATGAGCATAAAAAGAGTAAATGAGGTTAATTTAGGAACTCAGGTTGCTAGAGCTCCTAGAAAGAAAAAATCTTCTACTCCAAATTCGGGTAGTGGAACTACTTCTCCATCCGCTGGTGAAAACCCAGTTAATCCTAGTGGAGAGGGTCAAATAAATAATAATTAGAAAAGAGGTATAGTATGGGATTAATTAAAGCTGCTGCAACTGCAGTAGGTAGTACTCTACATGATCAATGGAAAGAGTATATCAAATGTGACGATTTAGGAAATGATATCTTAATGAAGAAAGTTACTACTCCTAATGGTATTATTTCTAAGGATAGTGCTATTCAAGTAGCTCCTGGACAAATCGCTGTAATTTTCCAAAGTGGTAAAATTTTAGATGCTACTGCTGAGGAAGGAATTTATACTTTTGAAGAATCATCATCTCCATCTTTCTTTGCTGGACAATTTGGTGATGTATTTAAAGAAATGTGGACTCGTTTTACTTATAATGGTGGAACAAGTAAAGAACAAGCTGTTTTCTACATTAATGCAAAAGAAATCATGGATAATAAGTTTGGAACACCTGCACCAATTCCATTCCAAGATTGGTCACATCCAATTCCAAATCAAATGACTGGTGATATTTCACCACTTCGTGTAGAAGTTAAATGTTTTGGTAAATATACTTTCAAAGTAAGTGATCCTGCAACATTTATGAGTAAAATTGCTGGAACTGCTGAAGAATATACTAAAGAAGGTATTACAGAACAAATGAGAAGTGAAGTTATTGGTACTTTCCAAAACGTATTAAACGAACTTGGAAATTCAGCTCATAAAGTTCCTGTACTTGAATTACCAAGCAGTACTGATGAAATTAAGAAAATCATGGATGAAAAAACTTTTGATGAACAAATCAAAGCTCGTGGTTTAAGTATCGTAGGTTTCGTTGTTGAATCAGTAACATTAGATGATGCAAGCAATAAGAAAATTGATAATTATGAACTTGGAGCAAATACTCGTATGCAACAAGGAAAACTTGTTGGTTCTTTTGGAGATGCTGTTGTTGATGCTGCAAACAATGATGGAGGAGCTGCTGCTGGATTCATGGGAGTTGGTATGATGAATATGGCTTCTGGTGGAATCATGGGTGGAGCTGTTTCAAATGCTTTCAATAATAATCAACAACCTGCTGCACCAGCTGCAGGCGGAGCATTCTGTCCTAAGTGTGGAGCACAAATTCCTGCAGATGCTAATTTCTGTACTAAGTGTGGAGCAAAAGTTAAATAGTAAATAAAAAAAGTTAGGTTATTCACCTAACTTTTTCTTTAGTACTGGACCAGATTGTTCTTTAACTGGTTCTTGAAGAGCAATGACTTCTTTCATTGCTTTTTTTATTTCTGTAACACTTTCTTTTTGTGTATTCATAAATGTACAATCATAATTCATTGTAATTTCTTTTACATCATCACTATCTAACATAAATAAACCGGCTTTAAATATTGTAAGTGCTGTTTGAAATCTTGCTTTTTCTTTTTCTTCAGTTAATGCTGAATTAGGGTAGATATAGCAACGATTTCCATATTCGTTTATTTTATCTGTTAAATAATCATAATAAATGTCATCTACAAGAGTTTCGTCATGACCTAAATCAATACAAGTTTGTTTTCTATTTGTTTTTAATTCTTGAGCAAAATAATCACTTTCAATTTCTTTTTCTTTAAATAATATTTGATTTCTTGCATTTAAGGCATATTCTTGTTCTAGAATAGAACCTTTTTTAGCATCTAAGAATGAAACTGTAGTTGCATAGAAGTCCATTTTAGCTGCATGTCTTATAGTTGCATTATCTTCTACTAAAGCTGATTTTCCAGATTTTGTAGATTTAATTGGAATAGGTCTCATTCTATTAATTAGTGCACTTTCAAATCTTTTTAAGATTAAGTCATTTTCTTGTTCTTGTGTTCCTCTATGATTTTGTTTAAATTTTCTCATCATAGATTCAAGTTTTTTATCTCTTAATTCAATGTAGTATTGTTCTAATAAAGCACTATCTAAAGCATCTTTTATTTCTCTATAGATTTCTTTAGAATTATCTTGATTAATATCTAATGCTTGTAGTATTAAGTCTTCTAAAACTATTTGATTGAATAATTCGTCTTCTATTTCATCTTTATTAGTAACAGTCATACAATCATATAAATTTTTAATATTTCTTGCCGTTAAAATGTAGTTTGTTATTAATCTTTCTTTTTCTTTTGTCATAACAAAAACCCCCTTTTTGTTAACTGGGCTATATTATACCATATTTTGGGTAATTTGTCTAGTTTTGACCTTGTCAATTTGACTTTTTAAAATTATGCGAGTATAATTGATAACTGTCACGCGTATAAAAATGAGGTGTTTTAAATGTTTAACAGTGATAAAGAAATGCTTAATGCATGTTCTGATGATCCCTCGGTCGTTTTTAGTTTAATTAAACATGGAGAATTCGAGGCTATTCAATTATTAATTGAAAAGAATAAGATTGATGTTAATGTTTGTGACGGAGTTGGTAACGATGTGTGTGCTAGACTTTTGAAGGCTAAGCAATATTCACTAGTTTTACAACTTATGAAGAAAAGAAATTGGGATGTTAACCACCAAAATTATATGGGGGAAACATTTGGTCATATTTTGGCTCTTGATAACTCAGCATTTGCAGCTAAAGTAGCTGAAGCATTGATTAAAAAATCTAATTTCAATCCTGATATTAGAAATGATCGTGGTGAGACTATGTTAGAAAGAGCTATTGATAACAATCATGTTTCTACATCATTAAAGATTCTAGAAGATAAGAGAGTTAATAATATTGATTTATTAATGTTTCAGAAGTTATTTAAAACTTGTATTAAGAATCGTTATTATGGAAAATATTCTAAGTTAAATAATTTAGAAGTGATTGTTACTAACCTTGAAAAGAAGGAATTAATGCCAAGTGTTAAGATGTTGGTTGATGAAATAGTTGAGAATTATGAGATTATTAAAAAAGATATTTTAAATAATCGTTCTAATTCTATTGATGAGTTAATAGCATCTTCTATGTCAATGGCAAGCGCATAACAAGATAAGAAATTATCTTGTTTTCTTTTTGAAAATAAGATATTATATATACGTTAATTAAAAGGGAGGCAGTAGTATGAAATTACCTGATTTTATTGAAGCTAGAACAAGAGATAAAAGAGATTATAAGACAATTTCATTTAATGTGGATGAAAGTGTTAAAAATAAATATTCTGGAATGAAGTTTCATTTAAAGACTTATGGTTGTCAAATGAATGAACATGATAGTGAAAATATTAAAGCTTTATTAACATTAGTTGGTTTTGAAGAAGTAGATGATTATGAGAAGGCTGATTTAGTATTACTAAATACTTGTAGTATTAGAGAAAATGCTCATAATAAAGCTTTTGGTATGTTAGGAAGACTTAAACATTTAAAAGAAGAAAGACCTGAAATACTTGTTGGCTTATGTGGATGTATGGCTCAAGAAGTAAGTGTTGTTGAAGAAATTATGAAGGATTATAAGTTTGTTAATTTTGTATTTGGTACTCATAATTTACATGAACTTCCTAATATTATTGATAAAGCAATTGAAGAAAATAAACAACAAATAGAGGTTTATTCTAGAGAAAGCGATTTGGTAGAAGGTTTACCTGTTATTCGTGCGAATAAGTATAAGGCATATGTTAATATTATTTATGGTTGTAATAAGTTTTGTACTTATTGTATTGTTCCTTATACAAGAGGTAGAGAGAGAAGTCGTAAAAAAGAGGATATCTTAAATGAAGTTGCAGAACTTGTTAAGGACGGATATAAGGAAGTTACTTTATTAGGTCAAAATGTTAATGCTTATGGTAAAGATTTATATGATGATTATAATATGGGTAATTTACTTGAGGATGTTGCGAAGAGTGGAATTCCTAGAGTTCGTTTTACTACATCTCATCCATGGGATTTTACAGATAATATGATTGATGTTATTGCAAAATATGATAATGTTATGCCTAGTATTCATTTACCTGTACAAAGTGGCTCTAGTCGTGTTTTGAAACTAATGGGTAGAAGATATACAAGAGAGTCTTATTTAGAATTATTTGACAAGATGAAGGAACGTATTCCTGGTGTTACTATCAGTACAGATATCATTGTAGGATTTCCTGGAGAGAGTGAAGAGGATTTTCAACAAACATTAGATTTAGTAGATTATTGTAAGTATGATAATGCATTTACTTTTGTATTTAGTCCTAGAGTAGGTACTCCTGCAGAAAAATTAAATGATGATGTTCCTTTAAAAGAAAAAGAAGAAAGACTTCAAAGATTAAATGAGAAAGTTAATACTTATTTCTTAGAGAATAATAAAAAACTTGAGGGTAAAGTATTAGATGTATTAGTAGAAGGTATCTCTGATAAGAAGAATATGTATTATGGATATAGTGATACTAATAAATTAGTTAATTTTGTTTCTAATAAAGATTTAGAATTAGGGGATATTGTTCCTGTTAAGATTACTGCTTCTAAGACTTGGAGTTTAGATGGTGAATTAGATGGATAATGCAATTAGCGAAGTAGTTAAATGTATTATAGATAGTCCTGAATATCAAGAGTGTTTGCGTATTAAGAAGCAAATGGATGATAATACTGATATAAAGGAACGAATTAATAAAATTAAGATTCTTCAAAAGAAGTATTTACGTAGTAATGATCCGGATATAGAGATTGAACTTAATAAATTAGAAAATGAGTTAAATGATATTCCAATTTATTATGAATATAATAAAAAATTAGAGATAGTTAATCAAAAGATTAATTATGTTACTGATGAGATTAATGATTATTTTTATAAATTAATGAATGAAGGTTAAAAACCTTCTTTTTTTTCTTAATTTTTTTTGATAAAATGATAATAGAGGTGGTACCTTTATGAAGAATAAATGGGTGTTATTTTTATCAATTGTAATAATTGCTTTTTTTGGATTTATGATTCCAGTACATGCTGATGGTAGAACTGTTACTGATTATGATGAGAAAAGTGAATATAGTGAGGTAAGACATGAGCTTTCACCAGCAGAAATTACACTTTTTGTTTTAGGTATAATTACGTTTCACGGAGTTGTTGGATTTATTATTTATTTAGCAATTGTTCAAACTCGTGAGAAGCGTAAGTATGAAATAAGTGAAGAAGAATTAAAAGAATTCCTTCCTGGATATACTTTAGATAGTTTAAAAGAGGAATTGTATAAACAATATATAAGTGTTCAGAATGCTTATTCTAGTTATCAATTTGATCAATTAGATCAGTTATGTCATAACACATTATCTAGAGAATATAAGACGCAATTAAGTTCATTACGTGAAAAACATGGAACTAACGTTATGAACGATTTTGAGTTATTAGATATAAAGGTACAAGGTGTTTCTAGAGAAGCTGGAAATATAATTGTTAAATTATATTTAAAAAATCGTTATATAGATTATACTGTTGATGATCAAAATAACTTATTACGTGGTGATTATCAACATAAGATAGAAGTTGAATCTAGACTTGTTTTTTGCAAAAGAAAAGAAGTTGGAAGACAAATGCATTATTGTCCTAAATGTGGTAGTGAACTTAATGATTCTAAGGAATGTAGTAGTTGTGGACATGTAGTTGCAAAAAAGAATAAATTTATTTTGAAAGAAAAAGGAGCCTTTGTATAAAGACTCTTTTTTTGTGCAATTTCTTAGATTCTTCTCATATATTACAATAGAGGAGGAATACTTATGAATAATTATCGTGAAATAGTTACTAAAGCTGTTATTGCGAAGGGTAAAAAGTCTTTTGTTAATGATTTAGAAGTTGCACTTGATAGAAAGCCTTCTACTATATTAGGATGTTGGGTTATTAATCATAATTTTAAGGGTACTAAGAGTGGAGATACTATACGTATAGATGGTAGTTATGATGTTAATATTTGGTATTCTTATGATGATGATAAAAAAACTGAGGTTGTTAAAGAGACGAATACTTATCAAGAAAGTGTACGTATGCATAATGTAGATACTGATTGTAGTAATGAAGAAATTATTGTTCGTAGTTTAAAGCAACCTAATTGTACTAAGATGGAAATAGATGGAGATAAGATTAAATATAGTATAGAGAAAGAATTAGGAATTGAATTAGTTGGTGATGTTAAGGTTAAAATTGAAGCATCAGAAGATGAAGATCCATGGGAAGAAATTACAGAAGAACAAAAAATTGATGATGAAATAGATAAACAAGTAAAAGAAGATTATATTTAAATAACCAAATATGGTTATTTTTTTTGACATAGATAAATATTTTTGTTATGGTATTGGGGTAATGTTCTTTTTGGGGGTATTGTTATGATAGATAAAAATAAATATAATGAGTTAGTTAATAGTTTTAAGAATAAGACAAGTAATCCGGAAATGCTTGGTTTTTTACAACGTTTTTATAGTCTTAACATGATTAATGAATTAGTTAAGGAAGATAGTTTAGTTAGAGATGAGTGGACAACATTTATGAAGAAAGAATTGGCTGATATGTATTCTACATTAGATCCAAAATATACTTCTAAGGATATTCCTGTTATTACTATTGCTTTAATGGAAAGTTCTTTTCCTGAATTTTTAGATAGTGAATATAGTGCAGAAAATAGTAGCAGTGAGCAAAGACAAGCAGCTGCTTTAGTAGTATCTAACTCTAGACATTATGAAAATACTAGTTCTTTATTAAAGGGTGAGATTGTATCAGTTTTAATGAAGAATAGATCTAGTCGAAAAAGTGTTGAAGTACCTGTAGTTGGGGATTTATCAAAAGGTTATGTTTATTCATTTAAAAGACCAATCGAACAATATAGATAGTGTTATCAAAAAAAGGTTGACATTAACCTTTTTTTTATTTATAATATTTCTAGTTTATTTGGAAATGGAGGGATTATTAAATGGCAGTTAAATTAAGATTAACAAGAATGGGTGCTAAAAAGAGACCTACTTATAGAATCGTTGCTACTGACTCTCGTCGTCCAAGAGATGGACAATATTTAGAGTTAATTGGTACATATGCTCCAATTGAAGCTGATTCTGTAAAAATTAATGAAGAAGTTGCTCTTAAATGGTTAAATGAAGGAGCACAACCAACTGATACTGTAAAAAACTTATTTAGTAAAGCAGGAATTATGAAGAAATATGCTGATGCTAAAGCAAAGAAGGAAGATTAGTCTATGGATTTAGTAAAGTTAACAGAAGATTTAGTTAAGTCTATAGTACTTAATGAAGATAGCGTTAGTGTTAAGGAATTCCCAACAGAGGAAGAAAACGTAACTTTAATTCAAGTTATGGTTGCAGAAGAAGATATGGGTAGAGTTGTAGGAAAAGATGGTGTTGCTGCTAAGGCTCTTAGAACTCTAGTTCAAACTGCTGCTTCTCTTGATAATAACGATAAGTTTATTAAAATAGATATAGATAAATTTTAGAAAGTCTTTTGACTTTCTTTTTTTGTGTTCCTATTATATAATAAATTAGAGGTAGAATTATGAGAAAAGATTTAGTTATTCCAAATCACATTGGTATCATTATGGATGGTAATGGTAGATGGGCTCAAGAACGTGGGAAAATACGTAGTGAGGGACATCGTGCTGGTGTGGATAATTTTAAAAAATTAATGAAGTACATGAGCGAAGTTGGAGTACCTTATGTTTCTTTATATGTTTT
>ODAJ014783006.1_pt1 | contig 12867 bp, 8 predicted proteins | sample 1539241 | NCBI WGS metagenome assembly ODAJ01 (sample SAMN02144231, study PRJEB22623) | gut metagenome | biome: sheep rumen | host: Ovis aries | place: New Zealand | reverse complement strand
AGAATCGTTGGCAGCGGTGGTAAAAAGATGCGAGTTAAGAAGATATTTCTTTCATTAACTAAATGTAAACGATATGGAAATCAAGAAGATAGCGAACTGCAATTATGTAATGTTCCCTCGCCAGCAAAGACCAGGGCTGAAGCCAAAGCATGTAGAGCGTGAAGCGTTCAAGGCAGAGTTGAAGCATGTAGAAGGTCATGGCGACTATTGGCTGTTATACCAACAGTCAAAGCCTCATTTGGTGGTTCACGTTCAGTTGCCCAAATCAGAGGCGGAGTTTGACAATATCCTCGGATGGTGTCTCGGTCAGAACAAGTGGTGTGATTACATTGAAGGAAACCTTTCCTTCATTTGTGTTGTTGCAGGCTTTAATGCCGCAGAACTCACGCCTAAGTATCCTGATTTCATCAAGGAACGTGTCTATGCCCTGTATTATGCTGTATATTGGTGGAATGAATATGGTTTTGAGTGGTTATTGAAGAAGTAAGGGACTGCAAAGTCGTAAAAATTTCTAAATTATAGTAGAATTATTCTGTTTTGTGGCAGGAAGTGATATAAAATCACTATCTTTGTGGCATTATTACTACATTATTATAAAATGGAGGATATAAACAGAATAAAGTTAGTCCTCGTTGAGAAAAAACGGACTAGCAAATGGCTTTCAGAACAGTTGGGAGTAAATCCGTCAACTGTAAGCAAATGGTGTACTAACACTTCGCAGCCAGATTTGGCTTGTTTGCTGAAGATTGCAGACTTGCTTGAAGTGGATATCAAAGAACTACTTGTAAGAGAGTACAAACAGTATCTTCTGTCGCAGAATTTTAAAAGTATGTTCCAGAATAAGCCATGAGAGAAATACGGTAGAATAAAACAACAAAGCAGGAAATGGAGAAATTGTTATCTACATACGCACTTTTAGGTTATTTGAAGGAAACATCTCCTTCAAAAGCAGCTATTACAGAGCTATATATACCTATAGTTAAGAAAGCAATGTCTGAATATGCCTTGGAAAAAGGTATGACGGAATACAAGGGTCGTTCTTTAAGTGAAATTAGTAGCAAGATAAAGTCGATTTTTGATATTGAGATACCTCTTCCTATTCTGGCTAAAATAATGGAGGCTATTAGTAAAGAAATAGATGATGAGAGCGTCTTTGCACTTTATCAAGATGGAGCCTTCATTATCAAAAGTTATGTATTTGATTCTATCGATGAAATTATTGAGCAAGAAAAACAAAATATCGATAAACTTCAGCAGGATTATAGAGTATATTGTAATACTAATGGGTATAAATTCGATTTTGAAGAATTAAAGCGGTTCATTCTTGCACAACAAATAGAATTGTTTACAGATAAGCGTTCAGACTTATTGAATGTGGACTATTATGTGCCAAAGTATGTTTTAGAGAGATTGAACGATGAGCCAATCTTCAAGGTGATGAGCAATATCTATTTGGGTAGTATTGTTGCATCTTATTTGGAACAGAATATCACCAAGAAAGTAACGGAAGCAGAACTACTCTTAGATACGAACTTTTTTATAAGTCTGATTGATTTGAACACTGAAGATGCACATCACACGTGCAACCAACTTTTTTCATTGTGTCAGCAATTAGGATATCGTTTTACAATGCTGAATAGTACGGTGAACCAGATTCGTGTGCTGTTAAGTAACCGTATTAATGATTTTGCCAGTCGTGATTTTATTGGTTCTGTCCGCTGTGCAGATGTGTTCAATGCTTGTATTCGCAAGAATCTGGACAAGACGAAGTTGGAAAGAATTAAAGATAACATACAGCGATTAATCGAAGAAAGAGGAATTGTTATCATCCATGATGCTCAGATAAAGGAATTAATTGAGAAAGCAAAACGATCCCAAGAATACAAAGAACTGCTTCAAAGAAGAAAGAATGCTGATAGTGCTTTGAATGATACCGTTGCAAAGTTCTATGTAGAAAGTAAGCGCGGACATGACGTTCGAGAGTTCGTAGATGCGAAATGTTGGTTTTTACATAATTCTTATTCACCATACGATTATAGCTATGGCCGAAAGATTCATGAGCGCTATTTGATTAGCGCAAATGAATTGTTGGTTTTACTTTGGTTGTCCAGTCCTGCCCAAGGGCAGCAAATAAAGATAAGCGATGTGACCCGAGGAGGTTTAGCATCCTATATTACTAAATATCGACGTTCTAAGATGCCGACACGCGATACACTGAAAGTTATCAAGAAACGTGTTGACGATGCTATGTCATACGGATTAATAACAGAAAAGGACACATTTAACCTTTGCATCCGAATGGCTGAAGGCCATTTGACCCAGGAACAGGTCGATGAGTCTCTGATACCTGATAGTGTTACTAACGATCAATTTGCAGCAAAATTGAAGGAATATACTAGTGAGGTTGAAGATAATAAACAAAAGCAGAAGCAAGATGCAGATGCAAAAATAAACGATTTAAATAAGAAGATAGAAGAAAGAGATAACCAAATACAGAGTCTGAACGAACGTCTTGAATCTATTGAGAGAGCTAACTATCAAAAAGAAAAGACGAAGTATGTTAACTCAAAAATGCGGAAATTGGCAAAGGATACGAGGATAAATATTATTCTCATCCTTGCAATCTGTGCTTTATGGTGTATAAATGAATTCTATAGATCTGCTCTGCCAACAAATTGGTCTATTGTCGTAGCAATTATAGCGGCATTGGCAACAACATTCGGTACATTACTTTTGAGGAAAACAAAAGTTAAGGATTATTTTTGTCGGAAAGGGTTGCGAAAACGATTGGAGGTAGAATTCGACGAAAGTCAGAAAACGAAAGAGTAATAGCAATGGCGATAAAGAAGTCACAATTATATAGTATGCTGTGGGAGGGGTGCGATGCGCTCCGAGGCGGCATGGATGCGAGTCTCTATAAGGACTACGTGCTGGTGATGCTATTTTTGAAGTACATCAGCGACAAGAAGAAGGCGGGCGATGCCGACATGATGGAGGATTTACCTGACGACTGTACCTTTGACGAGATTCGCAAGCTGAAGCATAAGAATGATATAGGTGAGCAGATTAATGTGAAGCTGGCGAAAATTGCCAGTGCCTTTGGCCTTGACAATGTATTTGTCAATGCCGATTTTGATAACGAGGATAAGTTAGGTAAGGGCAAGGATAAGGTGGACACCATCACGGGACTGGTAGAGGTGTTTGAGAACAAAAACCTCGATTTCGGTACCAACCGTGCCGGTGACGATGACCTGATAGGCGATGCCTACGAATATCTAATGCGCAACTTCGCCTCGCAGTCGGGAAAGTCGAAGGGACAATTCTATACCCCTGCAGAGGTGAGCCGCCTGATGGCTCGTATCATTGGCATCAGCAAAGACCACCGTCCGCAAATCAATATCTACGACCCTGCCTGTGGTTCTGGCTCCCTGTTGCTCCGTGCCAGGGATGAAGCTCCCAAGGAGGGCGTGAACGTTGGCATCTACGGACAGGAGAAAGACCTCTCCACCATCAGCATGGCGCGGATGAATATGATTCTGCACGGCATGATGACCTCCGACCTACAGCAAGGCGACACGCTGAACTCCCCGCTTCATACACATGGCGTTATGCTTGACCAGTTCGACTACGTGGTGGCCAATCCACCGTTCTCGTTGAAGAAGTGGATGAAGTCGGCCAAGGAGGATGATGTCTATGGACGATGGAAGAAAGACACAGGCGTACCACCGACCTCCAAAGGCGACTACGCCTTCCTGCTCCACATCATCGAGAGCATCAAGCGCGACGGCATGGGTGCCTGCATCCTGCCTCATGGTGTGCTGTTCCGTGGTTCGGTAGAGAAAGGCGAGGCCGAGGCGAAAATTAGATATAACCTCATCAAGCGGAAGGTCATCCGTGGCATCATCGGACTGCCTGCCAATCTTTTCTATGGCACGGGCATTCCTGCCTGCATCATCATCATCGACAAGAAGAACGCTGCCACCTCGCGGGGCATCTTTATGATGGATGCCAAGGAGGGATTCAAGAAAGACGGAGCCAAGAACCGCCTCCGTGAGCAGGACATCCGTCATATCAGCGACGCATGGGAGGCTGGCCGCAAGATTGACCACTTCTGCCGACTGGTGGAGTGGGACGAGATAGAGCGCAACGACTACAACCTGAACATTCCCCGATACATCACTCCGCGTTCTACGGAGATTGAGCAAAACCTCCATGCCCATATTCATGGCGGACTGCCAGTGGCCGATGTCGATTCGTTAGAGACGCTATGGCAAGTATGTCCCTCGCTGCGCCACAAGATTTTCGAGCCTTACGAGCACGACGGCTATCTGCAACTGACCAAGGAGGCCGGGAAAGACTTGGCCTTGCTCATCGAACAGGATGAGAGCTACCAGCGTCAGGTTAAAAACTATGGTAATGCTTTTGAGGCTTGGCATCTGTTTATGCGCAACGAACTCCGCACATTGGGTGTTGGCAGCATCCCCCGCAAGGCTATCATCCGTTGGGGCGACGAGATACTGAACATTTTCAAGTCCTGCCATACGTTGGTGGATGCCTACGCCGTCTATGACGAACTGATGACCTACTGGAACGAGGTGACCATGCAGGATGATCTCTACCTGATTAGTCGTGACGGTTGGAAGGTGACGGTAGAACTGCCAACCAACAAGAAGGGCGAGGTGAAGAAGTCGTACAGCTATGAAGACCTGTCGTGCGACCTCGTGCCGACCACTATTCTCGTCAACCGCTATTTCGCCAAGCAACATGCTGAGGTGGTGAGCACCCGACAGCAGATTGATGCCGAACAGGTGGCTATGGAGACCATCGCTGAGGAATATGCCGACGCTTTCGAGGACATTGAGAGCGACAAGGTGAATGCTGCTTTCTGCAAGGCGGTGGCCGTGCTGCTGAAAGAGGGAAAGAAACACGCTGCCGACAATGCCGAGCAGATTCCTGTATGGGAGGACTTCCTCAACCATTACAAGGAACAGGAGCGGCTGAAAAAGGAACTGAAGGAGATGCTGGCTCGCCTCACGACCGAGGTGTTGAAACGATACAAGGCACTGACGGAAGAAGAAATTCGCACGATGGTGTTCGATGACAAATGGATGCCCAACATGCTTGCCCGCCTACAGGCCCTTATGACTGCCGAGCACCAGAACATCATCACCTCCATCACCGCCCTGAACGACCGCTACCGCGTGACGCTGCCCGAAATGGAGGCTGACGTAGATCATTATCGCAAAATAGTGAAAGGCCTTTTGGTAGAGATGGGAATTGAAATGTGACAAGTATTTGTTCATACAATATATGATTGAAACGAAATTCAAACAGACGGAAATAGGACTGATACCTGAGGATTGGGAACAATCTTCTGTTGCAGACTTGTTCCTCCATATACGCTCCAACTCTCTTTCAAGAGATTGTTTGAACTATGAGGATGGGCGAATAAAAAATGTACATTACGGAGATGTACTTGTAAAGCTTGGAGAGATAACAGATGCAGAAGCAGACTTATTGCCATTTGTAAACAAGGATATTGAATTGTCTGTTAACCCGAATGTATTATTACAATCAGGTGATGTCGTTATGGCTGATACTGCTGAAGATGAAACTGCAGGAAAATCGACAGAGCTTATAAATGTAAAAAGTGATGTCGTTGCGGGGCTGCATACGATAGTAAATAGACCCAAACAACAGGTCTTTTCGGCCAAGTATTTGGGATATTTCTTCAATTCCACTTTATACCATACACAATTGCTTCCTCATATGCAAGGAATCAAAGTTCTTTCTTTATCGAAGAAAGCCATTGATTCCACTATTGTTGTTTATCCTAAAGATAAGCAGGAGCAGAGCCGAATAGCGGAGGCATTATCAGATATAGACAAACTGATAGTTTCTCTTTCAAAGATGATAGAAAAGAAACGTCTGATGAAACAAGGTGCCATGCAACAACTTCTGACAGGAAAGAAACGATTAAAAGGGTTTGCAAAATCCAATAATCTTAAACAGACGGAGATTGGCGAAATTCCTGAAGAATGGGAGATGAAGCCTGTTAGTGATGTTGCTAATAATTTTACGGGATTGACCTATACTCCTAATGACGTCTGTGATTATGGTACATTGGTTCTTAGATCATCCAATATAAAAGATTCCATGCTTGTATTCTCTGACAATGTGTTTGTGAATATGCAAGTTCCAAATAGAGCATTAGCTCAAAAAAGAGATATCTTAATTTGCGTAAGAAATGGTAGTTCTGCCTTAATTGGCAAGTGTGCATATATAACTCCGAAAGCGGATGGAATGGCTTTTGGCGCTTTTATGACAGTTCTAAGGGCTACAAATGTAGATAGCAGGTATTTGTTTTATGTGTGGCAGGATGTAAATACCCAGAAACAGATTCATGAAACTTTTGGCGCGACAATTAACCAAATAACTTCTAATGATTTCAAGAGAATCCTTATAGCCATTCCTGTAGACATACGTGAGCAATCTGCCATTGCCAACGTCCTTACCACAATGGACAACGAAATAGAATCCCTCGAAGAAGAGCGGGACAAATATATCCGGGTGAAGGAAGGCATGATGCAGAAACTGCTGATGGGACAGATCCGGTTGGTGGAAACTGAGGCAAAGGTGGTAGCTATGCCGAAGGCGAAGGGTGCCAACGTACATTTTAAGAGGAGCGTGCTGGCTGCCGAGATTGCCAACCGTCTGTGCGAGGAGCCTACCTTCGGCCATGTGAAGATGGAAAAGCTGATATTCCTGACGGAGCACCTCTGCCACATTGATACAGGCTCCCATTACCATCGCGACGCTGCCGGCCCCTACGACAACACAGCCCTCCGCTCCATCGACAAGCAGATGAAACAGCATCAGTGGTTCGCCCTGACGAAGAAAGACAAAGGCTACAGGTATCAGCCAATGGACAAACGGGGCGACCACAAGAAGTACTTCGACAAGTATTATGCCAGTGTGCTGCCCATGTTCGATAAGGTCATCGAGACCTTCAAGACCAGTTCGACAGAGCAGTGCGAAATCGTGGCCACGCTCTACAGCGCTTGGAACGACCTGCTGCACCGCAGCCAGCCCTTCACCGATGACGACATTCTGAACGAAGTGCTGAACCACTGGCACGATTCCAAGAAACGCATTTCCAGCAGCCGCTGGCAGAAAGCCCTCGACTGGATGCGCAAGAATGGATTTGTACCCACATTAGGCAACAACAACTAAAATCCATACGATATGCCATACGATGATAATATCACCCAAAGCGAGCGCAAGACGCAGGAGCAGGTGCTGAAACTAATCAACGAGCGGTTAGTCGACTACAAATACATCGGCAACCTGAAAGACGTGGAGAACACCAATCTGCGGGAAGAGACGTTGATGGCTTTTCTTTCCGAGAGAAGTAGTCAGGCACTGACTGCGGCTCAGGCACAGTCGGTCATTAGAAAGCTGAAAGAGGAGATAGTGCAATGCTCCAACTTCGAGACGCTGATGCAGACGAGTGAAACAGTCTATGAACGGTTGCGCTATGGCGTAAGCATCCACCGAGGACTGAACGAGACCGACCTGACCGTGAAATTAGTTGACTGGGAGAACCCGAAGAACAACATCTTCGAAATAGCCGAGGAGGTGACGGTGAGATGCGACGGTCTGACCGTAACAGAACATCGTCGTCCAGACATTGTGGTGTATGTCAATGGCATTGCAATGGTGGTATTGGAACTGAAACGGCAGGGCGTACCTGTGGCTGAAGGCATCCGTCAGAACTACCGCAACCAGCAGTCGGGCTATATCCCGCAGTTCTTTACGACCTCGCAACTCTGTATGGCAGGCAATCCGAGCGAGGGACTGTATTATGGCACAACATGTACTCCACAGAAATACTATCTGCATTGGAAAGAGCCAACGGGCATCAGTGACGATGAGCAGTTGGATGTGCCGACCTTTAGCGATGTGCAGAATGAGTTGGACCGTTCAGTATTGCAGATGCTGGAGCCGACAAGATTGATACATTTCATTCAGTATTGCGTCATCTATGACGGTGGCACGAAGAAGGTGGCACGTCCCAATCAGTTTTTTGCCCTCCGTGCTGCCATTCCACGCATTGAGAAGAAGGACAGCGGTATCATCTGGCACTCACAAGGCGCTGGCAAGAGTTTGACGATGGTTTGGCTGGCACAATGGATCAAGCAGAACATAGAGGATGCAAGGGTAGTCATTATCACAGACCGCGACGAACTGGACAAGCAAATCACCAACGGTTTGCGTAACTCCGGGTTGCTTGACTTAAAGAATCACGATATAGGTTTTTATCATGCCAAGAGTGGCAGCGATTTGTTGACGAAGTTGGATGCTCCGGCTCCGTGGCTGATTACGACGCTGATTCATAAGTTCGGTGCCTCATCGGACAAGGAAAATCTGGCTGAATATCAGCGGGCAGGAAAACGGTCGGTGGATCAGTACCTGAAAGAAGTGGCAGAAGAATTGCCTGTTGATTTCAAGGCCAAGGGCAATCTGTTTGTATTCATCGACGAGTGCCATCGCACGCAGGGCGGTATGCTGCATAAGGCCATGCGGATGATTATGGGCGAGGACGTGATGCTGATAGGCTTCACGGGAACGCCGTTATTAAGGAAAGGAGAACGAAAGACGAGCCAGGAGAACATTGGACGCTACATCCATAGTTACCGTTTCAATGAGGCAGTAGAGGATGGTGTAATCCTTGACTTGCGCTATGAGGCGAGGAATGTGGAGAAGGAGCTACAGGATGCTGACCGACTCAATGCCTTGTTTGAGGTGCATACCCAGCAACTTACGCAGAAAGCGAAGGAAGCACTGAAAGACCGATGGGCACAGTTGCAGAACATCTACAGCAGTGACCAACCTATGCGCAGGGTGGTGGCCGACATCATGTATGACATGGAAACAAAGCCAGCACTGATTGGTGGCTATGGCAATGCTATGTTGGTATGCGAAAGTATCTACGAGGCATACAAATATTGGTCGCTATTCAAGGAAGAAGGATTTGCGGGCCATTGTGCCGTTGTATCCAGCTACGAGCCAGACATCAATTTGGCTTCTGGATTTGCCGACGAGAAGAAGACTGAGGAAGAGATGAAATACAAATGGGCCAAGGAGATGATGGGCGAACGAACACCAGAACAGTTTGAGGAGTGGGCAAAAGACCAGTTCATCAACCGTCCGGCAGAAATGAAACTACTCATCGTGGTAGACAAGCTGTTGACAGGATTCGATGCCCCAACGGCCACCTACCTCTATCTTGACCGAAAAATGATAGATCACACACTTTTCCAAGCCATCTGTCGTGTAAACAGGTTAAATGGAGAAGAAAAGGAGTTTGGCTATATTGTCGATTACAGGGGATTATTCAATTTCATTGAGGGAGCAATCGAAAGCTATACTAATGGCGAAACGACAGAAGGATTCCAGAAGGAGGAGATTGCAGAATTGTTGCAGTCGCGGTTAAAAACGGCGCGTGAAGAATTGGAGAAAGCTTTGCAGAAGGTAGAAAAACTGAGCGAACCCGTGGATGAACCTCGGAAGTTGGACAACTTCTTTGACTATTTCTGTTTCAACCCCGATACACCTGCCGACGAGCAAGCTGCAGAGATTATTAGGAATGCGACGAAACGCGAGGATTTTTATAATGCAGTCAACCGTTTGTCACGTCGTTATGCTGCCATTGCTATGGAGATGGAAGAGGCGGGATTTACAAAAGCCGATGCCGAGGATATTTATCGAAAGGTGAAAGACTACGACGAGTTGCGCCATGCGCTGATGCAACGAAGTGGCGACTATGTGGACATGAAACTCTATGATGCCCAGATGCGCAGTCTGCTTGACCGATACATCATTGCACCAAGAAGCGAGAAGCTGGCGGAGTTAGATGATTTTTCTTTCCTTGACATTATCAATATTAATGAAGCGACAGGAGAGGCTGACATTGATGCAAACGCAGAACAAGAGTTGGGAGGTCAACGAGGCGTTGCCGAAACGATGACTGCCAATGTTCGTCGAGTGGTCAACCGAAAGCGTGAGCAGAATCCAGAAGAGTACAGGCGATTCTCGGATCGCATCAACCGCTTGTTAGAGGAGTTGAGGCAGGGCGTGATAGAATATAAGGAATTCTTGAAGCAGATTAAACAGATTGGCGAGGAACTGAAACATCAGAATGCCATTGATCCGCGGTTGGATTCTGCCGCAAAGAAAGACTTGTGTGATAATCTGGGCGGGAATGTGGAACTTACTTTGCAAGTATATAATGTGGCAAAGCAGTTCGCTCAGCCACGTTTCAGACAGAACAAACAAATAAAGAAACAATTGCTACGAAGAATAGAACGGGCATTGCAAGGCGAGAGTTTCGATGCCGAAAATATCGTAGGAATTATTACAGCCCACACCATAGAATTCCCTGACTAATGGAAGTAAATGGCATTGACATAGCGGTTGAGCGCAAGAAGATCAAGAATCTACATCTGGCGGTGTATCCACCAGATGCTCGTGTTCATGTGTCATCGCCCGATTATTTGGATGACAATGACGTCCGTTCGTTCGTCATTTCCAAATGGGATTGGGTGGAAGAGAAACGCCGCGAGGTCCTTGAACAGGCACGGCAGTCGGAAAGAACGTATGTCAGTGGAGAAAACTATTATCATTTGGGGAACCGCTACCGTCTTCGTGTCGTTGAAAAACCAAGATGCAGTCATGCGATTAAAAAACAAGGAGACTGGCTTATTATGACCGTGCAGCCAGAGACCACTTTGGAACATCGTGCGGAAGTCTTGAGGGAATGGCAACGGGCGGAATTGAAGTCATTGCTATCTGATATGGTTTCGGAATGGAGCCAAAGAATGAGTGAGGAAAATGTTACGTGGGAAGTGAAGCAAATGCACTCCCAATGGGGTAGCTGTATTGGCAAGAAACGTCATCTGATTTTCAATCTTGAACTTGCGAGGGTACCACGTTCCTGCATCGAATATGTCGTAGCCCACGAATTGGTTCATCTCAGGGTTAGCAACCACAACAAGCTGTTTGAAACATTGTTAAGCCGTTATCTCCCCCAGTGGAAACTAAGGCGAAAAGAACTGAATGATTTTATTGCCCTGCCGATGATAGATGAATCGGTATGTGGCATAAATGAAAAGCAATAGAGTATATCATGTGTATGGAAAAAAGTATATATCAAATCGCATTAGAATGTAGAAAGTTCTCGAATAAGTACGTCAAGTACTTCCAGCAAAAACAGGCGAATAATGACTGGTTCTTTGTGACTGGCGCGAATAGATCTTTTGAGTCATTATTGCTATCATTGTGTGATGGCATATCGGACAAGTATCCTTACATCGCCACAAAGTTAAAAGAGCACGTTTTACAATATGACAAAATGCCTGTCATTCATCAAAGTGCAATAGATGTGCTTGTTGACTACATTATCGAATTGGAGAAGCCAAACGAAAGTGATAGGAAGATATTTATCAGCCATTCTTCACAAGATGAAACGATTGTGAAGGGTTTTATCAAAGACATCCTGATGGCCGGTTGTGGATTTAGGAGAACAGATATCTTTTGTACCTTAGACCATACTGCTATTCGTACTGGAGATGACTTTAGGAATGAGATAGTCGGAAACATGAAGAAATGCGACTTTATCATATGCATGATTTCTGATAATTACAGAAAAAGTGAGGTCTGTCAGAATGAGTTAGGTGCTGCTTGGGCTATGGAAGGGAAACGTGTGTTACCTTTTAAGTTCCCCAACCTAGGTTTTTCAGAAATAGGTTTCCTTAATGTTGTCAAGCAAGCAGCAAACATCACTGATAAGTCTAAGTTAGACGAACTATACGATGAACTCTGTCAACGCTATGATTTACCGCAAGACTGGAGGAACTATAATATGCTGAAAGATGAATTCGTGGAATTAGTCAATAAAACGGAGTCTATATGAATGGTCAAAGACGGGTCTATTATGGTCAATAATAATAGCACAACAACAAAAACGTTATAAGAATATATGAAACTACCAATTAATATAGAAGAATTGCTCGGTGGACGGGCTGTAGAGGGTGACCGCATTGAATATAAGACTGGATGGAATCCGGATGCTATCTACCGTAGCGTGTGTGCTTTCGCCAACGACTTTGACGAGACGGGTGGTGGTTATATCGTGGTGGGTGTGAAGGAGGTAAACGGTCGTCCTGTCCGTCCCGTCATAGGTATTGATCCCAATCAGATTGAACCTATCGAAAAGGATATGGTGGGATTCAACAACCTGATGCAGCCTTATTATCAGCCACGACTGTATATCGAGGAAGCTGACGGGAAGACGATTCTGGTCATCAAGGTGTCGGCTGGAGAACGTCGCCCTTACAAGGCACCTGACCAAATTACCGCCAGGCAGAAGACGTACAACTACTACATCCGATATAACAGTAGCAGCATTGTGCCCAAAGGTGAATATGAGCGCGAACTGATAAACCTGGCCAACCGTACACCGTTTGACGACCGAGGAAACGACCAGATAACGCTGAAGGACATCTCGCCGCTGTTGCTACACGACTATCTGGTGAAAGTGAAAAGTAGCCTTGCTAACGAGTCGTTGACGGAGAACATGGAATCGGTGTTGGAGCAGATGGAACTGCTGGAGCCAACGCCCGAAGGATATACCATCAAGAACGTGGTGGCTATGATGTTCTCAGAGCGACCAGACCGTTTCTTCAAGCAATCGCAGATAGACATTGTTGTTTTTCCCGAAGGACGAGAGAAGAATCCCAACAACATGATTGAAGTAGAGCCTATCAGGGGCAGTGTGCCAACGATGATAGAGAAGACATTGAGTTA
>ODAJ014787335.1_pt1 | contig 12869 bp, 15 predicted proteins | sample 1539241 | NCBI WGS metagenome assembly ODAJ01 (sample SAMN02144231, study PRJEB22623) | gut metagenome | biome: sheep rumen | host: Ovis aries | place: New Zealand | reverse complement strand
CGTTGATCTCATCGCCGTAGAGGATGGAATAGCCACCACGGTAGATATAAACCTTCCTGCCGGAGAGGCGGACCTGACAGCCGTTGCGCAGGTCCTGGTAGTGCTCGGTGCAATACTCCGGTTTGCGGGTGGTCATCTCGTTGTTGGTGTCTTCGAACCAGAGGTCGTACTTGTCCGACACCACATACTGCGCGGACATCGAAAGGCTTGCCATCAGGGCGAAGCAGAGAGTAAGCAGTTTGGTTCTCATAAGGCGATGATTTTGAGGGTTAAACGTATTTTTTCTATTTATTACAAGTACTATGCCAAATTATCCTAACAGGACATCGAGAAGTATCATGAGGAAAACATTGGATGTTTTATTATTCATCCAACAGAGCCGGATCCGTTTCTATATGATGGAAGGTATTATTGAGTTTGTCTCCTACGTGTAAAATCATATATGAAGAGTTGTTATTATCCTGCTCCATACTATCCACGATGATATATTTAACATTGCCATGCGTAAATTCTTCCCGTGCATGGTCATGCCCGGACCAGAACTGCTCTACTCCGTTTTGCGAGAAAAGCGACATCAGTTCGTAGGTTTCTTCCAACGACACAGTGGCAATATCCGCCGAAGTATTATCGCGCCGGAAAATGTTCACATGCGCATAGACGATAATATGGCGGTATTTGTCGTGTCCGGACAAAACATAACGCAACCATCCTAATTGCAACTCTCCCAGCGATCCTTGGGCATTATCCAGACATATATAGAGGTCTTTCGCCTTGTTTTTTCCGTTGGTCTCCACCACGAAATAATACATCGCCGTAGGCCAATATTCCAAGTAATTCTCCCATTGGTTGAAGAAAACATCGTGGTTGCCAATGGTCACAAACATCGTGTCCGGCTTGGAAGGCAGTGTTTTCACATGGTTGAATGCTTCTTTGAACCAATAATAGGAATGGTTCGCTTCAATCAAATCGCCCAGACAAACGGCAACGGGACAGGTTTTGTCTTTGCGGTATGTTTGGATAAAGGTCTGCAGTTTGGTGTTTTCTGTAGCCACATGGGTATCCGTGCACACATATACGGTATATTCATCGTCGTGCACTTGAATCGTGGTATAACCATGCTCCAAATTATATTTCATGTACTGCTTGTAGCGTTCGTTCACCGTAGGCGTCTTGCTTTTTACCAGTGCGCCCATGTCATTATCACAGCAACAGAATAGGCTTGTGACCAAGACAGCTATGCAGATATGTAGTTGCTTTTTCATCTCTCTCAAAATCTATAACGTGCTCCTATTTTTCCTTCTGCGCCGAAGAAAGACGGCGCCAAGTTAGCTATCCCGACCGGCTTGCATTTTCCGCTCATTTCAAGCCTCCAATGAGGAGACAAATCGACATAACTATTGACAATAAAAATCGGCGTAAACATGCGCTCCATCTGGCTCTCCGTCATGTCTGTAACGCAAAACGAAAGATTCCATGGAGAGGTATGAGGACGGACAAAGACCTCCGCATGATAAACCAGATTATGGGGTTCCAAAATGCCGTTATCTGTCGAATGAGAAGTTAAATCCATCATAGAGGCTAAACGCAAACCGTAACCGACCTTTACATAAATATAATCCCACCGGTAACCGACCGCAAAAGAGGCAGCCAAGCCATGAATACGGTTACGGAGAAACAGCTCGTACATCAGCCGTGTGTCCAGTAAAATCTCTCCATAGTCTTTCCCGTTTTTGTGAATAGGAAATTTAGGCTGTGCGCTGATAGCTACCGCATATGTATTAGCCGTTGTGGCATGCAGATTTATCTCTCCCTCAAAATGCGGATTAACAGGCAGAAAAGCATTCACATCGAAAACTCCGTGATGTCCGTAAATGATATTATAGGCGTACCCTCCCGATGCACCCACCGAATAACACGTATCGCGGTAAGCGTTATGGGCGCTAACCGACGAAGAGAGCCCTAAAACAGAGATTAACAATACCACCAAAGTGGTGAAACCTATATTTTTATTCTGATGATTCATATTTTACCCTAAAACGACATCGAGGACCATCATGAGGACAAAGCCGATGGCGAAACCGATGGTGGAGAGGTTGGAATGGGTGCCCTGCGAGGCTTCGGGGATGAGTTCTTCGACCACCACGTAGAGCATTGCTCCTGCAGCGAAGGCAAGGAGGTACGGGAGTATGGGTGTGAGCCATGCCGCCAAGAGGATGACCAAGAGTCCGCCGATGGGTTCCACTATGCCGGAGAGCGAACCGATGAGGAAGGAGCGCCAACGGCTGTTGCCGGCTGCGCGCATAGGCATGGAGATGATGGCTCCTTCGGGGATGTTCTGGATGGCTATACCGAGCGAGACGGCGATGGCTGCGGACAAGGAGAGTCCGGCTGTGCCTTGCGTGGCTCCGGCGAGAACGACGCCGACTGCCATTCCTTCGGGCAGGTTGTGGATGGTGACCGCGAGGGCTAACATGGCTGTTCGCGAGAGTTTGGAACGCGGGCCTTCAGGTGTGTTGGCACCCACGTGCAAGTGCGGCGTCCATTCATCAATCGCCAAGAGGAACAGGATACCCAATAGAAAACCAAGAGCCGCAGGCATGACTGCCCACGGTCCTTTGGCTGCTTCCGCTTCGATAGCAGGAATGAGTAGCGACCATACGGAGGCCGCTACCATCACTCCTGAAGCAAATCCCAGCAGGGCTTTTTGCAGGCGGGCGGGCATGTCTTGCCTCATGAAGAAGACAAACGCCGAGCCGAGCATCGTGCCCAAAAGCGGGATGAGAAGACCAATAAGATTTACCATTTGGTCATTTACCATGTACCATTTATTTGGTCATTGAGTTATTTAGCCATTTAGTTCGCCGGAGCCCACTTGCAGCGAACGGGCGAAACGATGGCACCTTCTTTCTTGAGTTCAGCGAAGGCTTTGTCCACCTCTTTGCGGTCTGCGCCGAGAGCGGCGGTCACTTCGCCAGCCGAAACTGGCTTGCCTGCTGCACGCATGGCTGCTAAAATTTGTATTTAGTCTATTGTCCTTTAGCGTAGCGGTCCTTACTCCTTTAGCGAAACGGTCTAAATTACATCATTTCGATGAGGAAGTTCTCGTAACCCAGTTTGTCGATGTAGTTGAGGTACTGCTTCTCCCATGCCATGTGCTCTACCTCGCCGTCAATCCATTTCTGGATGAGTTTCTGGGTGGGGTAATCATCAGAGAAAGCGGCAGCCAGTTCGCTGAGTTCTTTGATAGCACCCTCGTTGTAGTCGGTCTCGATCTGCTGTTTCGGGTCATCGTAGAACGGGAACTCGATGGTCTTCATAGCCTCTTGCAGGTCAGCCGGCTTGCAGCCGAGCTCTACCAAGCGGTTGAGAACCTCTTCTGCCTCGTCCCACTCTTCCTCTGCTTCCTCTTTCCATTTGTCGGCGAGTTTGTTCCAACCGTTCAGACGGTCGTACGCCGAGAAAGCGAAATGTTGTTTACTGTTTCCAAACCATACTGCGCCCAGATATGCCAGGCCTTTCAGTGCTTCTTCTTTTGTCATGATTGTATTGATTTTAAAAGTTAATTATAAAAGTTTTACTATTTCTGCCTCGATATCCTCGGGTTTGGTGGTCGGCGCATAGCGGCCCACTACGTTTCCCTCGCGATCGACAAGGAACTTGGTGAAGTTCCAACGGATGTCATTCTCTTTCTTAAAGGTCTTGCTGATGCCTTTGAGCATCGTAGCGGTAGCTTTGGCTTTAAAGCCTTCGTATTTCTCCTCCGGACCATTCTCCTTGAGGTATGTGAATAGCGGACTCTCGTTCTCTCCGTTGACCTCGATTTTCGAGAACTGCGGGAAGGATACTTTGTATTTGAGTTGGCAGAAAGAAACGATCTCTTCGTCCGTGCCCGGAGCCTGCTGACCGAACTGGTTGCAAGGGAAGTCAAGGATCACCAGACCCTTGTCCTGATATTTCTTGTAGAGGTTCTCCAGCGCCTCGTACTGGGGTGTAAAGCCGCAACCGGTGGCGGTATTAACTACTAAAAGGACTTTGCCTTTGTACTCGTCTAATTTGACTTCATTCTTCTTGGTGTCCAGCACCGTAAAATCATAGATTGTCATAGTTGTATTTGTTTTTGAGTTTTCATTCTGTGCAAAAGCAGGGAAGATGGCTATCATTCCAACTGCCAAGAGTGCAAATAGTTTCTTCATAACAATTACTTGCCATGCCGATTTGTCGTGCACGACTTAAATCGAGTGCAAAGATACAACTTTTATTCTAATATCACAAGAGAGAAATCAAAAATACACATATTTTCTTAACAATCGTATATTTTTTCTAAATAAAAAGACCGCCTTGCGGCAGTCCTTTTTATCAAGTTCTCATTCGTGAGAGCATTTTAATACCATACACCGGCCAATAAGGAATCTTCTCTATTCCGGTCCGGACTCGTGGAATATCCAAGAGCATGAATGCCATCGTCATAAATCCCGAAACCCAGACTACTTGCCCGAAGATCTGCTTGAGAGTCACCGCCATGACACTTCCGCTGAGGTTTGTGACCTCGTCAGCAAAATTCGCCAAGTCACCTGAACTGACTGCCGTCAGCGTCAGATAGCTGCCGTATCCGGACATATTGTCCGCCATGAAGTGTTTGAACAAAGTGGTGTATAGGCCATACCCCGAAGCACCGGCAAGATACATGTGAATCACATTGAAGATAAACAATGCCATGAAGAAATGCTCCAAATCATGCACCGACTCATGCAGACTCCACATAAGCGATGCCGCCAAAATAGCATATGCGCATCCCCGGAAAGCCAATGCCCAGCGGTAGCTCTCAATCGGCACATTCACATCCAAAAGAAAATACATTCCCAGCGAATAGACCAGAATACATCCAAACCCGATGGCGAAGAGTTTCCATACTTTCCAGCGCTTATGTCCCAACCAATAGAGTGTGATCAGTACGCCGGCATATACACCCGGCAATGACCAGAGACACAATGCCCCTTTGGTGTGTTCTTCCAGTCCCCGCACTTCTGTCCAATAGATCTCCTCCAGCGTATGCTCGGCACCCAACAGGACTTCCGCTATCGCCGTCACCAAAAGGATTGCCAAGACATTCCGATACTTGAATATATCCAGCGATATATAGGGTTTGTCTATTCTCTTGAGACGATTCATAACCACCGCCAGAAGCAATATGGAAACAGCCAATGTCCATCTCAGATAAGGCGAGTTGAACCACATGAGTCTGTCGCCATACACCAGAATAGCACTCACCATAAGCATCAGTACGCTGATGAGCAGTCCCGTCACGATATCTATTCCCTTCAGCGGCATCCGTTGAGGCATCGGACACCAAGGCTGACACAACAGCAGCTGTACCAAGACCACGAAACACATTGTTCCGATTGTCAGCACGTGCATCATCTGCCACGATAGATGAAACGCCACCACCGCCGCCAGCCATGCACTGCCGGTGATTGCCGTTAGCAAGATGATATGCAGGATCGGGAAGAAGATACCAAAGTCGCGCTCCGGCGTCATCCATAACTGGATATTCGACATGCACTCGAATGTACCCTGGATCTTGGCTATTCCGGCGATGAAACACACCGGCAGCAGAATAGCCATGTCAGTGGTACTCATCGTGATATAATTGCAGAGCGCAATGGTTATCGCCGAGCCTATCAACAGCTGTTGGTTCGTAAAGTGGAACTTCATCCGGAACAACATAGGGAACCACACCGCCATACCAGCCAAACCGGCATAAAGAAGCATTAGCAGATCTTCCAATTGGAGCGCCGTTGTGCCACGTACCGCCTCCAGCGCCCCCAGATACACACCGCCGGAAAACTGGATACAGAGCACCTGCGCTATGTAGATCCAAGGCTGAATACCTTTCGGCACCCAGTCCCGGAACATCGGCATAAGAAACGGCATTGATTTATTTACCATTTTGTCATTTACCATTTGGTCATTTATTTAGGTTTTTGACCATTTAGTATTTCACCTCGCACTCCACGGAATAGCCGGCTTTCAGTTTCTCCAACTCTTCCTTGCTATTCTCATCCAGTGCGATACGAACGGTCAACCGTTGCTCCACCTTGACAAAATTACCGGTAGCATTATCAATCGGAATGAGCGAAAAAGCACTACCCGTAGCATCCGAGAGTCGCTCTACCCTTCCCTTGTATATAGTACCGGGCACAGCGTCCACCTTGATTTCCACCTCGGCACCATCCTTGATATTGGGCAACTGGCTCTCACGATAGTTGGCTTCCACCCATTTCTGGTTCTCGTCCACAATACTAACCAGAGTCTGCCCGGGATTAACCAGTTCACCTATATTTATATCGCGCGCGCCCACGATGCCTGAGTGCGTTGCCGTAATATAGCAGTAGGACAGATTCAGCTCCGCCAAGTCCACAGCAGCTCTCGCCAACTGTACCGCCGCTTCCGAAGCCGTCCTTCCATAACTCGTCTCGTCCACAACGCTCTTCTGCATCTCAATCGTATGGCAAATCTGCTCATACCGCGCCTGCGCCGCCAGATAAGCCGTGTGGGTCTGGTCGTAGATCTGTTGGGTAGTCGAACCCATCTTGAGCAACTGCTCATAGCGGTAGTCCTCACGCGCCAGATTGTCCATGTTCGCTTTGGCTTCCGCCTTGGCCGACTCCGTGGCACTGATATTGGTGTTGGCAGTCTTGACCGACGAACCCGCCTGACGGCTCTGCTGCTCGGCACGGGCCAATTCTGTCATTTTTCACTCCCCATTTATGGCTATTTTGCACATTCTTAAGCAAATCTTAACTATTATTTAAGATTTTTTCCGTACCTTTGCACCCGATTTAGAATATGCGTTATACAATACTATACATATATCTTGTTCTTTCCTCTATCGGGGCGGCAGTATATGCCGCTTCCCCCGGAGTGTGGACAGACACAGTCAATCTGCCAGATATTGAGGTATCGGTGTCGCGCATTGCGCAGCCTGCCACGCAACAGCAGATGCAGGTATCGGTCATTGACCCCACCCTGATCTCCGAAATCCAAGCCACGACCCCGAAGGATGTTTCGGATCTCATTCCCAATATCTACATGCCGGCATACGGTTCATCGATGACTTCCAGTATCTACATCCGCGGCCTGGGCAGCCGGATTAACGAGCCTGTGATGGGAATGGTGGTTGACGGCGTACCGGTTCTCGACAAGAACATGTATGACCATACGATGCAAGACGTGAAGCGTATAGAACTCCTGCGCGGTCCGCAGGGGTCTTTATACGGACGCAACTCGCCTGCCGGAGTAATGGAGATACGTACCATCCGTCCGCTGGATCTAACGACATACGCCGTCCGGGGATCGCTCTCCTATGCCACAGCCAACACCGTCCACGCGCAAGCATCGTTCTATCAGCCAATCAAGACCAATACCGCCTCGCCTAAATATGGTTGGGGCATAGCTGCGCGTTATCAGCGCACCGACGGTTTTTATACCAACCTCTACGACAACTCCCCGGTCGATTACGGCCAGCAGGCAGGAGGAAAAGTGATCTTTGACGCCCGTCCTTCCGACAACTGGCGGCTGACAGCTACCGTCTATGGCGATTGGGTGAGACAAGGGGCATTCCCCTATGCCATGGTTTCAACCGGCGAAATCAGATACAACCAGCCGGGAGATTACCAACGCCTCGCCATTCTGCCCTCCCTTTCAGCGGAGTACAGTTACGACAAATATCTGCTGCACCTCTCCGGCAGCTACCAGCATATGCACGACGACATGCACATGGACCAAGACTATACCGCAGCAGACATCTTCACTCTCCGCCAGACACAGCACCAGCATAATGCCACGATAGATGCTCTTCTTTCTTCTTCCGAGAGACTGAACACCCCTCTACTCCATTCTTCCTATGAATGGCAAGCAGGTCTCAGTGCATTTGCCAAATCCAACGCGATGCAGGCACCTGTCACCTTTATGCGGCAGGGGATCGAAGATCTCATTCTCGCCAATGCCAACCGCGGTATCCGGTCGGTCTTTCCGGAAGACTCCATCGCGATCTCCAATCCCACTCTCCCCATTCCGGGGGCTTTTGATCTGCTGAATGCCGGAGTTGCCGTTTATCACCAGAGCCACTTCCATCTGGGGGATTGGCATATTAATGCCGGAGTCCGGATCGACTATGAACACACGCGGATGGGCTATCTCAGCACAGCGGACATAGACTATCGGTTCACGCTGCTAATGCAGGATTTCAAACCTCTGCATACCCATATCGCCGGCACACTCTCCAAGCCGTATATCCAAGTTCTGCCGCGTCTTGCCGTCTCCTATGACACCCCTTGGGCTACATTCTACGGATACGCTGCCAAAGGATACAAAGCCGGCGGATTCAACCCGCAGATTTTCAGTACCATTACCCAGAACAGAGTAATGACAGACATTGCCTCTGACATGGGCATACACCTCAATATCACCGATCCCCGATACTCCAACGTGGATATCACCTCCTATAAACCGGAGCGTGACTGGACTTTTGAGATAGGAGCACATTTCACGCCGTGTGCCGGACTGAAAATAGATGTCGATGCCTTTCATATCCAATGCTTCGACCAGCAAGTAACCGTCTTCCCCAACGGCAAGACGACAGGACGGATGATGGCTAATGCGGCACGGTCACGCATGTGGGGAGCAGAGGCGGCTCTGCACTACCGTTGGGTCAAATCTTCCTGGCAAGGGCTTGTAGATGCCTCCTACGGCTTCACCGATGCACGGTTCATTGATTTCAACGACGGCATGGGAGACTACTCCGGAAATGTCATCCCCTACGCGCCACGCCATACCGCCCATGTGCTTGTTCAAGCCGGATATCATGTCAACCGTCCATGGCTTAATGCGGTTTCGCTCTCTGCCCGGACTAATGTTACCGGCCCCGTCTATTGGAACGAGCAGAACGATTGTGTCCAGTCGCCCTACGCTCTTTTGTCGGCGACACTCACCCTCGACTGGAAATACGTCCAGCTCGAACTCTGGGGAAGGAACCTGACAGGCACCAACTACGATGTGTTCTATTTCCGGTCGATGGAAAACAATTTTCTGCAGCACGGCAAACCGCGCGAGTTAGGAGCTACAGTGAAATTTGAAATATAATAACAGGAATATATAATAACTAAACAAACATATACATTATGAAAAAGATTCTATCACTTCTGGCAATGGTTGCTATCCTGGCAGCCTGCAACGACCAAAACAAACCTCAGGATCCTGAGGAGCAAAAACAAGCCGAGTTTGCCAAAGCTCGTTATTTCCAAGTAACAGGAACCAATCAGGTGCCCTCTGAGAACTACACACAGGACAATGTAACGGCCTATGTTGTCATCGGCGATGAGTACGCAGTCATCTCCCTCGCCGGAGTCGGCTTCTCTTCACGCATGCCGGTGACGGTGGATATGGATATCGACAGTGTCTCCTACACCCGTTCGGCAGACCGGATTACCTTGTCCGCCCAGAATGTCATGCCCAAGATGAAGGGAGCTCCTGTATCGCGCTACCTGATCAATCAACTCAGCGGCTATCTCACACCCGATTCACTTGTCTTCACCAACAACTACGGTTCTTATCAGAACTGTGTCTTTGCCGGCAAGGTTGTGCTGATGGCGGAATCCAACGTTACTTTGGAGCAGCAATAATGAATATCCACGGACTGCTATTAGGTGCCGGTGCATTTCTATGCATCGGTATCTTCCACCCCCTTGTGATCAAGGCGGAGTATTATTGCGGCATACGTGCGTGGTGGGGTTTTCTCGTCATCGGCTGTCTGGCGGCAACAGGTTCGCTTTTCGTTGAGAATATGTATCTCTCCATCTTCCTGGGTATCTTCGCTTTCTCCGCTTTCTGGGGAATAGGCGAAGTGATCAAACAGGAACAGCGTGTGCTCAAAGGCTGGTTTCCCGAGAACCCCAAACGGCACGATTACTACGAGCGCAAGAGACAAGACCTGAAACAGCAACGATCATGATTTGAAACCATCCCAAATTTTGGGGATTTTTACCGCCGAAAGTTGCTCATTTCATATTTTTTTTGTAACTTTGCACCCGATTTATGTACAAAGCTACAGACAAAATATGTGATTTGATGTCGCACGAAGAGGATGCGATACAGATTATCAGCCGGTTCGGGCTGCAGATGGGAGTGGGTGATCAGACGATCGCACAAGTTTGCGAGTCACACCAAGTACACACCCCCACTTTCCTTGCTGTCGTCAACTATAAGATCTTCCACCAGCGCGCCCTGCCGGACGATATTGATATACCTACGCTGCAGTGTTATCTGAGGAACGCGCACGCCTATTTCCTTGATTTCCGGTTGCCGAGATTGCGCCGGGCACTGGTAGAAGCCATTATTCCGGCGGATCCCACTACACGCATCCCCGGACTTATCTTACGGTGCTATGACGAGTTTGTGGAGGAGATCCGCATACATATAGAGCACGAGAACCAAGGGCTTTACGATGAGCATGAACACGATGACCAGCGTATTACCGACAAACTGACCGAGATCAAGAATCTCATCATCAAATACTACCCCACACCGCTCAACTCGCAGCCTTCCGGTTTCAGTCCGTATCCTTCTTCCGGAGCGTCTCCGGCTATCACTTATCTGCTGATCAGCGTCATGTCGGATCTATGGCATACCGAGCAGGATTTTGCAGACCATTGCGCCATCGAGGACGACATTCTCCGCCCGGCGATGACCAATACCGTTCCGCATATCAAGCGCCACAAGCAGTTGCCTAAGACCGAAGAACTGTCCGATCGCGAACGGGATGTTCTAATCCAGCTCGTCCATGGATTGAGCAACAAGGAGATAGCCAACGTGCTCTGTATTTCCACTCATACGGTTATCTCACACCGCAAGAATATCACCCGCAAGCTCAATATCCACTCCACAGCCGGACTCACCATCTACGCCATCGTCAACCACCTTGTGGATCTCAACAGCCTCGAGTAGATTTCTTCAAATCTCCAGATTCTTCAGCCCCTTATTGCCGGACGCAACGCTCCGGTTCTAAAGCTGTGCGAAATACTTCCATAAAGGCGCAGCATGCAGGGCTTGAATGATCTCGCCGTCACGGAGCATCTCCAGCACTTGCTCTTTCTCCATTATATCCACATGGATATCTTCTGTCGGTTCCTGGTGCTGCTCGCGCACTTTCTCCACTCCCGTTGTCAGGAAGGTATAAGAGAGATTGTTATGGTTAGTGGGGTTAGGCGATAGAGTCATAAACAGACTCCATTCGCCTCCTTCATAACCTGTTTCTTCACTCAGTTCGCGTTTAGCCGCCTCCAGCGGTGTCTCCCCGGGGTCAATCACACCCGCCACCAACTCGTAATGGGTCTCGCCCAAAGCGTGTCGGTATTGGTCCTCCATGACCATCTTGCCGTCCTTGGTGATGGCAATCACATTAATCCAGTCCGGGAACTCCAGCACGAACCAGGTCGGTATCTGTCTGCCGCCCGGCAACTCCACGCACTCCTGCCGTACGGACAGCCATGGTCCGAGCTTTAGGATATTTTCACTTTTCAGTACGCGCCACGCGCGATTTTCCAATTTCGGATACATTGTATTCTAAAGTTTTTTCAGCCAGATTTATTCGATGGTACCTGGCCGGTTGGTACTTCTTACTCTTTGCTCATTTTCGTCAGTCCTACATACGCCAGCAGAACGAGGTTCATCATCAGGGCATAGATGATTGCGGGAATGGCAATGCTTTCATTGTTGAAAATCAGCGGACTGCAGGCAATAGTGATTGCCTGCGCCGCGTTCTGCATGCCTATCTCGATGACCAGCGTGCGCCGCTCTTTGCCGCTCAGTCGGCACAGCCGTGCCAGTAATGCCCCGCACCCCGTAGTAGCGAGAATAAGGGCGGTCATCATCAGTCCTAACGAACCTATTTCCGCCACAATGGTCTGTCTGTGCTGGACAAAGAAGATGGTCACTAAGAGCACCAATGCCGGCATGGCAACGCGTTTGAGCACGTTGTGTATCTTCGCCGCAGTCTCAGGACGGAAGAGGTTCAGCACAAAGCCGATGGAGATCGGCACCACCATCAACACGATGTTCTGCACCAGCAGTTTGCCCACGGGCAGATGGATATTCACCGCCTCCCCTACTCCGGCCGTCACCCACGCCATGATCAGCGGCAAGGTAAAGAGAGTGACAATACTGCTGCACGCCGTCAGCGTGACCGAAAGCGCCACATCGCCTTTCGCCAACATCGAGAACACGTTGCTCGAACTCCCGCCCGGACTGCATGCCACTAACATAATGCCGATAATACTGAAAGCTGACAACTGAATGCTGACGGCTGACAACTCTATCAGCCCCCACGCAATCAGCGGCAGGAGAATAATCTGTCCGCCCAGCCCGATGAGCACCGGTTTTGGTCGCTCGGCAATCAGTTTGAAATCCGCGGGCTTGAGCACCAGCCCCAAGTCGAACATCAGGATCGTCAGAATCGGCAGTACTATAAAGATGGTATTCATACGTTCGGGAACATGGCTATAATCCTGCGCAGGTAGTCCGGGTCACCGAAATCGCGGAAACCGGCTTCGTTGCCGTAGGCTTGTGCGGTGTCGATCAGGCGATAGCCCACTTGCAGTGCGTTGCTCACGCACCGTTCCGTCTCTTCGGGCGGCACTTGGAACACTCCGTATCCCAAAGTCGGCATCTCAATGCCGTTGTTCAGCAGAATCGTTTGCAAAGTTTTTAAGTTTTAATTTTGGAGTACAAAGGTACAACAAATTTTGGACATATGCAAATAAAAAGGATTTTTTTCTCATAGCAGTATAGAAATACTGCGTTTTTTTGAGAATATC
>ODAJ012189143.1_pt1 | contig 12872 bp, 9 predicted proteins | sample 1539241 | NCBI WGS metagenome assembly ODAJ01 (sample SAMN02144231, study PRJEB22623) | gut metagenome | biome: sheep rumen | host: Ovis aries | place: New Zealand | reverse complement strand
GTCATAAATCTTCTTGCAGAGCTTAATAGAGAGCATCCTGATAAATTTATATGGGTAGAGTTAGGGCTTCAGACCATTCATGAAGAGAGCGCAGAATATATTAGAAGAGGCTATCCTTTAAGTGTTTTTGAGGAATGCATGAAAATGCTTAATTCTATAGATGTTCTAGTTACTGTTCATTTGATTTTAGGGCTTCCAGGCGAGAGCGCGCAGGATATGTATGAAAGTGTTCTTTATCTTAATGATAAGGGAGCGGGTAGCGTTAAATTACAGCTTCTTCATGTCCTTAAGGGGACTGATCTTTGCAGGGATTATCTTGCGGGGAAATTTAAGACTCTTACCTTTGATGAGTACACTGATATTGTTTGCGGCTGTATCGGAAGACTTGATAAGAGGATTATTCTTCAGCGCCTTACCGGTGACGGTGCAGGAGAGCTTCTTGTCGCTCCTATATGGAGCAAAGATAAGCTTAAGGTTTTGAATGAAATCAGACATAAATGTAAAGTTAATGGAATTTTTCAAGGGTCATTGCTTTAAATTTGTACTTGTTTTTATTGTAATTTTAATGTATTATTTAATGAGTTACGTTATAATTCTTTATATTCAGCAGTAAATTCAAGTTTAGTAATAGTTCGAAAATAGTTTCGGAAATTCTTTGGGAAATGCTTTGGGTTTGGGAAATAGTTTTAAAAAATACTAAATTAATTCGGAGCCGTATATGAATTATATTTCAATTAAGGAATATGCCGTAAAGTTAGGGGTTACTGAAAGACAGGTTCGTAATTATTGTGCAGATGGGCTGCTTTATGGTGCAACAAAGGTTGGCAGGAGCTGGATGATTCCAGAAGATGCTGTTTTAGTAAAGTCTAAGAACATTGAAAGCTTTATTAATAATGATAAGCCTAAAATTTTAAAGGAAGTTAAGTTCGAAAGGATCCCTTTCATTTTTTTTAGTGAGATGTTCAATCATTATTCTGATATGAAAAATGATGTTAAGATCCTCTTTGATATTGCTAATAAATATGTTGAAGGCGATTTTTTGGTTGCTCAAAAATTGGCCTTTGATCTTTATGTCTCAACTGATGATAATTATATAAGAGCCGAGTGCTTAATGCTCCTTAGCTACATAGCTATTTTCATGAATAGTCTTGATGACTGGAAACGCTTTACTAAGCTTTTAAAGGAACTGAAGGTCACAAGCAATACCGGAGAGCGCTTGAAGGAGCTTTCTCTTGCATCTATTGATCTTTTTGTCTTTAAGATAAATGATATACCTGACTGGATTAAAAATGGTGAATTTTCACTTATTCCGCAGTCTAGCTTTCCTTTTGCAAGAATAACTTTCTTTTTATATCATGCTATTTCGGGTTCAGATAAGGAAAATTTGCCGTTTTTTAATTTGCTCTATAATGAGGCTCTATTTGATGATATTCCTTCAATTACTGTTTATTTTGCAATGTCAATGTCTATCAAATGCAAGACCTTAAATAAGCTTGATGATTCCGTAAGGCATCTGAAAACAGCAGTAGATATTGCTATTAAGTATGGCTGGTATGCATCTCTTGCCGTTTTCAGAAGGTCAATTGGAAAAATCCTTGATAAGGAGCTTAAAAAGAGGGGAAATGTCCATTACTTAAAGGTAAAGGAACTTAGCGAAACCTTTGAAAGCGGCTGGAATAGTGTTTATGGTGATTATATTTCAGATAATCCTGTTCTTACTCTTTCTGACATAGAGGGAGATGTTGCTAAGATGTTCGTGGACGGAAGCTCATGCAAGGAGATTGCTAATTATCTTGATATGAGTGTTGGCTCTATTAAGAATATAATGAGCAAAATTTATAAAAAGCTCGGTATTAAAAATCATAAAGAACTGAAGGAGCTTTATTCTCATTTCTTTGTTAGGTAGCACTTTGTACAAATATTTTTTACATAGTAATTCAATTTTGGCGAATTTTTTTTGTAAAAAATACTTGAAAAAATAGGTTCCTTGTACTACAATAGCATAGGTGTTTTATACTTGTATACAATTATACAGATTTTTGATTATTACGGAGGATACTTACTTATGGCATTAACATTATCAAAGAAGGCTCAGGCAGTTAAGCCTTCATCAACACTTGCAATCTCAGCAAAGGCTAAAGAGCTTAAGGCAGCAGGAGTAGACGTAGTCAGCTTCGGTGCTGGAGAGCCAGATTTCAATACACCAGAGAATATCTGCAATGTAGCTATTGATGCTATTAAGTCTGGTTTTACTAAGTATACTGCAGCTTCTGGTACCCCAGAGCTTAAGGCAGCTATTTCAGCTAAGTTCAAGAGCTTCAATAAGATTGACTATGGCACAGATCAGATTGTTATCAGTAATGGTGGTAAGCATTCTCTTACAAATATATTCCAGGCTATTTTAAATCCAGGTGATGAGGTTATCATTCCTTCACCATACTGGCTTTCATACCCGGAAATCGTAAAGCTTTTTGATGGTGTTCCAGTTTTCGTTACAACAAAGGCAGAAAACGGCTTCAAGATTACAGCAGATGAGCTTTCAGCTGCTATTACACCAAATACAAAGGCACTTGTTCTTAATACACCAAACAACCCTACAGGTATGGCTTATACAAGATCAGAACTTGAGGCTCTTGCTAAGGTTATCGTTGAGAAGGACATCTTCGTTGTTGCTGATGAAATGTACGAGAATCTTATGTACGATGGCGAATTTACAAGTATCGCTTCTCTTGGCAAGGAAATTTACGATCATACAATCACATGCTCTGGTATGTCAAAGAGCTATGCAATGACAGGTTGGAGAATAGGTTATACTGGTTCAAGCAAGGAAATCGCAAAGATCATGGGTTCTGTTCAGAGCCATGAGACTTCAAACCCTAACTCAATTGCTCAGAAGGCAGCTCTTGAGGCTCTTACAGGTCCTCAGGATTCAGTTGAAGCAATGAAGGTTGAGTATGCTAAGCGCCGTGATTACACATACGAGAGAGTAATCGCAATGAAGGATGTTACTATGCTCAAGCCACAGGGCGCTTTCTATGCATTCATCGATGTTTCTAAGCTTCTTACAAAGAGTTACAAGGGAAATAAGGTCGAAAATGTTGCAAATCTTGCAAAGTATCTTATCGAGGATTATAATGTTGCTGTTATTCCTTGTGAGGATTTCGGTTTCCCTACATACATCAGACTTTCATATGCTATTAATATTGATACTATCAAGAAGGGTCTTGATAGAATTGAAGCTTTCTTCAATGAGCTTGCTTAATTTTTGAATGTTTATGTAATTTTAGCGGGTGATTGCGTTTTTGCATTCAGCCCGCTTTTTTAGAAAGAGAGGATTTTAATATGAAGATCGGTTTTATTGGTGCTGGTAATATGGGACTTCCTTTAATAAAGGGAGCATGTAAGGCTTTTGGAAATGAAAATGTTGGATTTGCTACTGAGAATCAGTCTCTTACACAGAAGATATTAGGAGAGCTTTCCGTAGATCATCCAGGAATAAGCGGCTATGCAGATAATGCTGCTCTTGTTAGTTCATGCGATATTGTTGTTTTTGCTGTTAAGCCTCAGTTCTTTGATATTGTTGTAAGTCAGATAAAGCCTTTAGCTGATACAAATAAGCTTTATTTTACAATTATGGCAGGGCTTTCAATGGAATCCATTCAGAAGGCTCTTTCTGAGGGTACTGATAGAAAGCCTGATTCATATAGAATCGTTCGTGCTATGCCTAATACTGCTGCAATGGTAGGCGAGGCTATGGTTTGCGTTTGTAAGTCTGAGTCTGCTACAGCTGAAGATTTAGCTCTTGCTAAAGAGCTTTACGGCGCTGTTGGTCTTTGCGAAGAGATTCCTGAGAAGTTAATGGCTGCTGCAACCTGTGCTAATGGTTCTTCTCCTGCATATGTATACATGTTCATGGAGGCTTTAGCTGACAGCGTTGTTAAATACGGCATTCCTAGAGCTCTTGCTTATAAGCTTGTTGCCCAGACTGTTCTTGGTTCTGCAAAGATGCTTCTTGAGAGCGGTAAGCACCCTGGTGAACTTAAGGACGGTGTTTGCTCACCTGGCGGAACAACTATTGCCGGTGTTGCTGCACTTGAAGAGTACGGAATGAGAAATGCTATTATAAAGGCTACAGATGCCTGCTACGAAAAGGCTACAAATATCAAGTAAGCGGTCGAGCTTTATAAGCAGCATCCAAATCTTGTTAATCCAGCTATCTTAGGTACGGAAACTATAATTTAATTCTATAGGGCAGCTACTTTGGTAGTTGTCCTTTTCATTGTAAATAATATATAAAATTTATATTAACCCTTGAAAACGTTTTCCTGATATGATACAATAATAGAGGTTATATATTTTAATTGTTATTTTGTATTGTATTTTTAGTTGCTAAAAGAGGTAAATAGATGAAAGAAACAGTTAAAAATACTGCTTTAATAAAGAACCTTACTTTGTTTTTTGGTATATTTTTGCTTTTCACCGATGTATTTTTCCTTGTGATCGGAATAGTTTTTAAGATGCCGCTTATGAGATATGTTATTTATGTAAAGCTTGTCATAAATTCCACTAACATTTTTCTTATCCTAAGAAAACATTATCTTATTTCTACTAGTATTATTTACTTTGTTATTTTGGGATTTATGGTTGTTGGAGTGATATGTACCGGAACTGCTTCAGGCTTTCAGCTTTACGCTCTTGGAATGCTTGTTTGCATCAGCTATAATGGATATCTTCACAATAGAATTCTAAAGAAGGAGCTTCCGTTAGATTTTTTGATCTTTATTCATGTGGTTGTTTATGCGCTTACTTATCTTTTAGCAAGAATGACTAAACCACTTTACGAGGTTCCAAGAATGGCTATAGATATACTTATTTCCTTTAATTCTATAGCTACTTTTAGCATAGTTATTATTTATGTTGTTCTTTTTCATAATGTTGCAATAAAAAATGAGGAGAAGCTTGAGAAAATGGCAATGATAGATAATCTGACAGGTCTTTATAACCGTCATTATTTAATGGCTTCTCTTAGCAGGGTGAGCGGCAATAATCCTGAAGATAACTGGCTTGCCATTATGGACATTGATGATTTTAAGAAGGTAAATGATACCTATGGTCATAACTGCGGTGATTATGTTTTAAATAGGGTTGCCGATATTGCTGCTAAGACCTGCAAGGATTGTACGGTCTGCAGGTGGGGCGGAGAGGAGTTTATTGTCCTTGGAGAAACGCCTGTCTGTTCTGATAAGGTTCTAGAAGAGCTTAGAAAGAAAATAGCCGAAGAGGTTTTCCGTTTTGAAAAAAATGAAATCAGAATTACCGTTACAATCGGTTCTTCTAAATACCAGAATGGAATGACTAATGACAATTGGATTTCTAGTGCTGATAATAAGCTCTATAAGGGTAAGTCAAACGGTAAAAATCAGGTGGTCTATTAATGGGGAAAATGGCATGGAATTTTTGTTCTGTGCCATTTTTTTATGTTTTTTTAGAATGATTTTATTGCTTTTGAGGTTCATTTTGGGGTTCATTTTTGGGTCGTTTTGAGGTTGTTTTTATCACCAATTTTTTAGGCGTTAAGTTTTCTTTTTTTGGCTATTTTTTTTGCCCGTTTTTATGGCTTAAATGTTGATTTTTCAAGGGTTTTGTTATATAATTAAATTTAGGTGTTGACCCAAAATTACGTAAGAAAAAATGTAAAAAATACGAAAAGATTTACAATTAATGAAAGGATTTTAATGAGAATTTACGACATTATCGAAAAGAAGAAAAATGGTGGCGTGCTTACCAAAAGCGAAATCGATTTTTTTGTTAAGAATTATACGAATGGTGCTATACCAGATTATCAGGCTGCACCTCTCCTTATGGCTATCTGCTTTAATAGCATGAATGCCCAGGAATGTGCCGATCTTACCATGGCCATGGCTGATAGCGGCGCAAAGCTTGATCTTAGCTCAGTAGGCGGTGTTACTGCTGATAAGCATTCTACTGGCGGTGTTGGTGACAAGGCTACTTTACTCGTGGCTCCTATATGTGCAGCTTGCGGCGTTAAGATGGCTAAAATGAGCGGTAGAGGTCTTGGTTTTACTGGCGGTACTGCTGATAAGCTCGAGAGTATTCCCGGCTTTACTGTAAGTCTTGACAAAGATAAATTCATGAAGCAGGTTAAGAATATCGGCATTTCAGTTATTTCACAATCTGCCGATCTTGCTCCTGCAGATAAAAAGCTCTACGCTTTAAGAGATGTTACTGCTACTGTAGATTCGCTTCCTCTTATCGCATCATCCATCATGAGTAAGAAACTTGCTGCTGGTGCTGATGTTATCGTGCTTGATGTTAAGTGCGGCAGTGGTGCCTTCATGAAGACAAAAGAGGATGCAGAGCAGCTTGCTAAACTTATGGTGGATATCGGTACTAAGGCTGGCAGAAAGGTATGTGCTATCGTTTCAGACATGGCTCAGCCACTTGGTACTCAGGTCGGCAACATTCTTGAGGTAAGAGAGGCAGTAGATGCTTTAAAGAAGCCTAGAAATGCAGCTCCTGATCTTATGGAGGACTGCGTTACTTTATCTTCGCTTATCCTTATGCTTTCCGGCAAGGCCGATTCTATGGATAATGCTAAGACAAGGGTGTGGCAGGTGCTTGAAAAGGGCGATGCGTATCAAAAGTTTAAAGATATGGTCAAGGCTCAGGGCGGCGATGTAAGTTACATTGATGATACTTCTAAATTCGATGTCGTAGAGGTAAATCTTGAAAAGGGTGATATTCTTCTTAATGACAACGGTGTTCATAAAAATGATGCCGGTGAGGCTGTCAGAGTGTCTTATGATTTTAAGGCAAAGAAGGATGGTTATATTACTAAAATGGATACTGAAGCCATTGGTAAGGCTGCTTGTATTCTTGGAGCTGGCAGAGAAAAAATCGGCGATTTAATCGATTTTAATTCAGGTATAACCTTCCTCAAAAAGCTTGGCGATAGTGTAAATGAAGGCGATACCATTTGTGTTCTTCATTCTACTACTAACGAGAAGCTCAGAATTGCAGATGATGTTTTAAATGGAGCGATTAAGATAAATCCAAATCCGGATGTTTCTTTGTATAATTCAGCAGGTAAGATAAGCCATGTTTATTCTTATGTGCTTCCTGCGGGCATTGTTCAGGTTTCCGGTGATGAAAAGGCTGATAGTAAAAGCCTTAGAATGCTTCTTAATGCAACTCCTAATGCTGCTGATGAAAAGGCAGCCGGTTCTAAAGGGGGCTCAGGTAATGTAGTAAATCCAGGAAATACTGCCGGTAATTCTGAAGCAGTAGTAGCTGCTAATGCAGCTGGTAATGCAGCTGGTAATGGTAATGCAACTGGTAATGTGGCTTCTAGTCCAAAAGATAATGATGCTTATAAGGCCGGAAGTTCTAATGATAATAAAGCTAGTAAATATAAAGTTGGCGATAATGATAAGAGTGATTCTGACGGAGTTAGTGACAAGAAAAAGAAGGAAACTAAGAGTTCTGATTCGGACATTTCAATGGGTAAAAATCTTATGAAAAATTTTACTTTACGTGGATTTATCGCATTATTCCTTGTTACTCTTCTTGGTTTTACTGTATTTTCAGGTGCATTTTCTATCAGGGCTCCTCATATGGATGCAGTTGTAGATTATTTGAAAAGTAGAGCAGCAATGAATTACATGATTACTTCTGATGCAGGCTTTAATGCTGCGGATGTTGAGATTGTATCTAAGGTGAATGAAGTTGCTGCTGCCGAAGGCGTTTATGCAGTTAATGCAAAGTATGCAGGTTCTGATGGTAAGCCAAACAATGTACAGGTTATTTCTCTTACTAATAACGTAAATATTGCTGAGGTAACGGGCGGTTCTGTATCTATTGGCGAGGGAGATTGTTTTGTTGATCAGACCTTTGCTGATGCTTTTGGTATCAAGTCCGGTGCTTCAATAAATCTTACTAGTGCAGATGGAAATGATATTACTGATTATCTTTGTACTAATAGCTTCAAGGTAAAGGGAATTGTTAATTCTCCTTATTATGTTTCTTATGCTAATGCTTCAAGCGATACAAAAACAGGCTACTGCGGATATATTATGGTTTCATCTGCTTCTGTTGTTGTAGATAATTATACTTTTATCGCTGTTAATCTCTATGAAGATGTAAATAGGGAAAGTGCTAAAAAGAATATCGCGGCTGCGCTTGATACAAAGGTATCTGAAAAGGTTTCAGAACGTTCTGAAGAGCTTATCAAGCTTCTTACAGATAGTAAAGAACATGTTATAGGATTAAAGAGCATTATAGAAAATGATGGTCTCGCTTATGTAGAAAAGTGGAAGATGAAGTCTGAAATGGCTGAAAATGCCACTGTTACATTTGCTGAGCAGTATAAAACACTTAGTGAGTCTCTTGATACCGTAAAGGCAAGTCTTGATTCTTACTATACAGATCTTGTAGAAAATAAAGAAGATAAGATCGCTGCAAATGAAGAATTAGGTAAAAAGGTCAAGGAAGGCCTTGAATCAAAGGATGGATATATTGATAAGCTTGAGGAAATCAGCCAGAGCGATAATGATATCGAAAGAATCCTTGATATCTTAGGTCTTACCGATGAAGAGCTTGTTAGAAATCAGAGAAGATATCTTGAGGATAAGTCAAATCTTGATAATCTTGATGCAAGAGTAAAGGCTCTTGAGCTTCGTTATAACGAATTAGCAAAGCTTCGTGATAGAATGCTTTCTGAGGCTAAGTTTAATGAGTTAAATGTTGAAAGCTACATGGCTAAGTATGAAAAGAATCTTGCTTATTACAACAAGTATTTAAAGAAATGGACAGATAAGGCAGATAATAAGATTGCCGAAATAGATGAGACCATAGAAGCTGCAGACAGCTATATTACAGCTCCTGTTATTAAATTCTATTCTGCTGCTGATGGTGATTTTGCTGCAAATGAACAGTACTTTGATGCTTGTGAATTCTTTAATGATGTTTCATTAAAGTATGCTAAGATTTTCCTTATTATCATGACTATAGCTATTATCATTGCCCTTTCTATTAAGGTGCTCATGGATGGTGCAACCTATAGCACTAATAAAGAATTCTTTATCATTTTAGGTAAGTATGTAGGATGTTTGGTTTTTGCGGTAGCTTTACCGATATTCATTGGTATGTGGGCAGGTCCGAATGTCATTATTGAAATTATCAAGTACAGATTTTCTGATAGTTTCCCTGCTTTAACTGCTCAGTGTGCAAATATTAAAGCCAATTACCATCATTACTCGCTTATACTAACTGCGGGAGTAACTATTTTTCTTTTATGTATAGTTTTTGTATGTATCGTTTCATGGGCAGCAAAGGAGTTTAAGTTAAAGCAGAGAGAAGGTTCTCTTAGTGTCATTGTAGCTGTTGCTTTAGGTGTTGCTGCTCTTATAGTCGGTGTTGGTATGTATTATAATGAACTTGGCGATGACGTTCAGGCTAAGGCTTTAGATCAGCAAAAGAATGCTGCTACATCTATTCTTACTAATGATGATGATTATACAGTTTCTGAATTTAAGGTTTCTGAGCTTCCAGTTGACAAGCTTGAGAGCGTTCTTGATGTAGATCTTTTAGACCTTATGAGTGAAAAGAGCATTATTAGAATATTTGGTGAAACATATAAATACTGATTTTAATAGGCTTTTAGGATACGTTTTTTATATTTTAGTTTTCTACTGAATAGATTTTTACTATTTCTGAAATGCTTTTTCATAATTTGAGTAAATAGTGAAACAATTGAATATCAAGGCTTTTAGTCCCTTTAACAATTAAAAAAGTTGTTAAAGGGACTTGTTTTTTTACAAATTTTATTATATTATGTATCATAGAGGGATATGTGGGTTTTGTAAAAAATAGTCTTTTGAATTTCACATTTTTTACTTAGTCCTTACACATTTTGAACACATTTTCAAAATATACTTACACCATCAAAAAGATAAAACAATTTTTTCTAAAAGTATATTTTAATTGTCAAGGCTTTAATAAAGAATTTGAATTTTAAGGTTTTAATATAGATGTTGGGGGAATTAAATACAGGATTCATTCCTGATGAAAGGAGGAGGTTATGGCAATTACTCAGAAGGGTTTCATTTTCAAAAGAGTTGAAGTTAAATATATGCTTACTGATGAACAGTATGAAGGCCTTTTCAAGATGATAGGTGACAAGATTCAGATTGATGAATATGGTCTTTCTACAATCTGCAATCTTTATTTTGATAATACTAATGACGAGCTTATTAAGACTTCACTTGATAAGCCAAAGTATAAGGAAAAGGTAAGACTTCGCAGCTATGGTGTTCCTAAGTCTTTAAATTCAAAGGTTTTTCTTGAAATCAAAAAGAAGTACCAGGGCATCGTTTATAAGAGAAGAGTTTCTTTAACTTTACGCGAAGTTAAAGATTATATCGAAAATGATGTTAAGCCAAAGGACAGTCAGATCCTTAGAGAGCTTGATTATACAATCAATCATTATAGGATTTTCCCTAAGATCTTTATCGCATATGATAGAGAAGCATATTACGCTAAGGATGATACCGAATTCAGAATGACTTTCGATAAGAATATCAGATATAGAAGGTCAGATGTTAAGCTTGAGGCCGGAGATCAGGGAACACAGCTTATCGATCATTCTTATCACCTTTTAGAGGTAAAGGCTGGCGGCGCTTATCCTGAATGGCTTATCAAAGCTTTTTCAGAGCTTAAGATCTATCCTACATCTTTTTCTAAGTACGGTGCTATTTACAAGAAGGAAATGTTGGAAAGATTAGAAGCAGCCTCTGCTATCAGTTCTGTTACAGGATATAATCCTAATACAGTTTACGGAAACGTCGCCGGTTCTGTACAGAGTGTTTAATAAGCATTAGGTTATTTTATATATCATGATTATTAAGTTTTTTGATAAATTTCTAAAATATTAGTTTAAGACCGCAAGAGGCGGTAAGAAATGGAGGAAATTATGTTTTCTAGTATTATTAATACAACAACTGGTGCTACTATAGCCCAGACAGCCTTACTTACAGGCTTATCTTTACTTTTAGGTTTAGTTATTGCTCTGGTCTATATGTCAAAGAGCAAGTATACCAAGAGCTTTTTAATGACACTTGTTATTTTACCTATGGTAATCATGGCAGTCATGATGATGGTAAATGGTAATCTTGGTACAGGTATTGCAGTAGTTGGTGCTTTCTCTCTTATCAGATTCAGATCACAGCAGGCTACAGCAAAAGAAATTTTGACAATTTTCATGGATATGGCTGTTGGTTTAGCTACTGCTCAGGGATGTGTTACATTCGCAGTTTTCATTACAGCAGTTTTCTGTATCGTTTATTTAATCCTTAGCATCGCTAATTTTGGTTCAGAGGATGCTGGTACTAGACTTTTAAAGGTTTCTATTCCTGAGAATCTTGATTATCTTGAGGTTTTTGATGACATCTTCGCTAAGTATTTAAAGACAAGCGATATGATCAGAGTTAAGACCACTGAGATGGGTAGTATGTTCGAACTTTCTTACAATATCCAGCTTAAGGATAGAAAGCAGGAAAAGCAGTTCATAGATGAAATCAGAACAAGAAATGGTAATCTTACAGTTGTTCTTTCTAGAAATCTTTTCCCTAACGAAGGACTTTAATTTAATTCTAGCTGCAAGGATTTGCTTAATGGCTAGTCCTTGCAGCATTATTTGATAATCTTATCAGATGATTTGATCTTGCAGTAAAGACTTACATGAGTAAATAAAACTTTTTATTTACTGATTTATGTTTTTACATTTCTGGATATATTCATTCTATTTGATATTCAATTTCTTAATCTTTAACTTATTAAAATCAGCAAATCTTGCTGGAGATGTATCAAAGTATTTTTTAAAACTTAATTTTATTATTTTATACAGTACTTATTATTATGGGTGCTTTGCATTTTGCACCTTAAAAGATAAAACTGTAAAATTTCTACAAAATACAAATTTTTTTTAATAAGATAAAGGAGAAAATAATGAGACGTAAATTTAATGGTCTGTATAGGGCAGGGGCAACCTGCGTATCTCTTGCTATGTTACTTTCGGTTACTGCCTGCAGCAGTAACACTTCTGGTTCGGCAGTACCTTCTAGCTCGGCTATAGCTTCTGGTTCTGCTATAGATGATACTTCTGTAAGTGATGATACTTCTGTAAGTGATAATACTTCCGTAAGTGATGATGAACAAAATACTTCTGCGTCTGAAGAAATAGTTTCTTCAAGTGCTGATTCTACTGAAAGTTCTGAAAGTACTTCTACTTTAGTGGATTTTACTTCTTTTTTTGTTACCGAAGAGGCTGTTACTCTTGATGAGGAGGATACTAATACTAATGATGCAGACGGAGTTACAATTTCTTTAAAGGGGGATTCTATTTCTTGTTCTTCAGAGGCTGTTTCGTTTTCTGATGGCAAGGTAGTTATTTCAGCTGCTGGAACTTATATACTGACAGGAGAGCTTAATGGATCTGTTTATATTGAAGCTGGTAAAGAGGATGTGATCCATTTGATTTTAGACGGTGCTTCAATTTCTTCTTCAGAGGCTAGCCCAATTTACGAAGAAAAGTGCGATAAGCTGATTGTTACTTTAAAGGATGGCAGCAAAAACTCTTTAACTCTTAATGCTACAGATGAAATCATTTCTGCTGCCTCTGCTTCTGATGCTGCCGAGGCTTCAGAGGATACTTCAGATGATGCTGCTATAGATAATGATAATAAATACCCTTCAGCGGCTTTTTATTCTGAAGATGATACCACCTTTAACGGAAACGGTTCTTTAACAGTTTCTACCAACCTCAAAAATGCAATTCAGGTAAAGGCTGATGTAAT
>ODAJ012192970.1_pt1 | contig 12873 bp, 11 predicted proteins | sample 1539241 | NCBI WGS metagenome assembly ODAJ01 (sample SAMN02144231, study PRJEB22623) | gut metagenome | biome: sheep rumen | host: Ovis aries | place: New Zealand | reverse complement strand
GACCGTTCACGTCTGCCCCAAGCAGTACGCGAGAAGTTAGAATGGATAGAGAATCGCACAGCCTCTTACGATGTGATGACTGTGACACTTGCCATAAGTTACTCTTCACGCTGGGAGATAACAGATGCAGTGAAGCAGATAGCTGAAGAAGTGAAGGAAGGAAAGATAGCTCCTGATGCTATAACAGAAGAGACTGTAAGCCAGCACTTGAATTCAAGTTTCCAGCCAGACCCTGATCTGCTTATCCGTACAGGTGGCGAATTGCGTATCAGCAACTATCTGTTGTGGCAGATAGCTTATTCGGAATTGTATTTCACTCCAGTATATTGGCCAGACTTCAACAACGATGAACTGTTGAAGGCTGTGGAATATTATCAGACAAAGCAGCGTCGTTTCGGTAAAACCGGCGAGCAGGTAGAGGAGGAAGAGAGCAAATAGGATGACAGGAAGATATAACATAAGCGGTAATATGCAGAAGTTTATGTTGGTGTTGAGTGTGATGCTCATTCAACTTTTTGCCTTCAACCTTCAATCTGCATTTGCCCAAGATAAGATAGAAAACCCAGAGATATCATACGCATCGTCGGTGCGTATGATGAAGATTGGTGCACTGAACGTAAGCGGCGTGGATGGTTACGAGGACTATATGCTCACCAGTATCTCAGGATTGAGCGTGGGACAAGAGATAGCTGTTCCTGGCAACGAGATAACAGAAGCTGTGAAGCGTTATTGGAAGCACGGACTGTTCTCAGACGTAAGAATAGCAGCCGATTCAATAAAGGGTGATAGCATATACCTGCACATTTATCTAAAGACACGTCCACGCGTTAGCCAGATAAACTATATAGGCGTAAAGAAGAAGTCGGAGCGTGAAGACCTTGAGCAGAAACTCGGTTTGCTGAAAGGCTCTCAGGTTACGCCTAACATGATATCACGTGCTAAGACCCTTGCTCAGAAATACTATGAGGACAAGGGATTTAAGAACGCAGAGATAAACATCACCCAGCGTGATGATGTGGCAGAGAAGAATCACGTGATACTCGACGTGGAAATAGATAAGAAGGAAAAGACCAAGGTACACCGTATATATATAGAGGGCAACGAAAAACTGTCAACCAAAAAGATTAAAGGTGGAATGTTTGGCGGTGGTGCCTTAAAGAAACTCCACGAGGTAAACAAACTGGGAAGTTTCCTAAGAAGTAAGAAGTTTACACCAGAGCGTTACTCTGAGGATAAGCAGAATCTCATAGATAAGTATAATGAGTTGGGTTATCGTGATGCTGTAATATTAAAGGACAGCGTGGCAACATACGATGCCAAACACGTTGACATCTATTTCAAGATATATGAGGGACAGAAGTATTACATACGTAACATCACTTGGGTAGGTAATACAGTATATACAACAGACTATCTTTCAGCATTATTGGGTATGAAGAAGGGTGATGTGTATAACCAGAAACTGCTCAACAAACGCCTGAGAGAGGATGATGATGCCGTAGGTAACGCATATTGGAATACAGGTTACCTATTCTATGACCTTCAGCCAGTAGAGGTGAATGTGGTAGGTGATTCCATCGACCTTGAGATGCGCATTCAGGAGGGTCCTCAGGCACACATTTCACATGTGCGCATTACGGGTAATACAAAGTTGTATGAGAAAGTTGTGCGTCGTGAGTTGCGTACCAAGCCAGGCGACCTGTTCTCAAAGGAGGCTCTGATGCGTTCTGCTCGTGAAATAGCCTCTATGGGACACTTTGATCAGGAGAAGGTAAACCCTGACGTGAAGCCGAACTACGAGGACGGTACGGTAGATATCAACTGGGATTTGGAACAGAAGTCTAACGACCAGATAGAGTTCTCTCTCGGTTGGGGACAGACTGGTGTCATTGGTAAGATAGGTTTGAAACTCAATAACTTCTCTATGGCAAACCTCTTCCGTAAGAAGGGTGAGCGTCGTGGTATCATGCCTGTAGGCGATGGTGAGACCCTTGCGCTCAGTGCCCAGACCAACGGTACTTACTATCAGGCTTACAATGCATCATACTCTACGGCATGGTTTGGTGGCAAGCGTCCTATACAGTTCAGTGTGGGTGTGTTCTACTCAAAGCAGACCGACGTGAACTCTAATTACTATAATACCAACTGGCAGAATAGTTATTACCAGTATTATTATGGAGTTGGTAGCAGTTACAGTAATATAGAGAACTATTACGACCCTGATAAATCAGTGCAGATGCTCGGAGGTTCTATAGGATGGGGTAAGCGTTTACGCTGGCCTGATGACTATTTCCAGTTGTCGCTCACTCTGGCATATACCCGTTATATGCTACGTAACTGGAGATACTTCTTAGTACAGAATGGTAACTGTAACAATATCAACCTCAGTATAGCCCTGACACGTAACTCTACGGATAACCAGTTATTCCCACGCAGAGGTTCTGAGTTTACGCTCAGTTTGACGGTTACTCCACCTTGGTCTTCAATCTTTAAGAAGGATTATGAGCATCTGGCAACAAACCGTTATGCTTCAGACTACTCAGAGCAACAGCAGGAGAAGTATCGTTGGATAGAATATCATAAGTGGAAGTTTAAGTCTCGTACCTTTACTTCGCTCACTAATGGTCAGAAGTGTCTCGTGCTCATGACACGTGCTGAGATTGGTTTGTTGGGACATTATAACAAGTTTAATAAATCTCCGTTCGAGACCTACTATATGGGTGGTGACGGTATGTCTGGCTATTCTACCAGCTATGCTGAGGAGACGATAGGTTTGCGTGGTTATGAGAATGGTTCTCTCACACCATCAGGTTCTGCAGGTTATGCTTATGACCGTTTCTCTGTGGAACTTAGATATCCATTCCTGTTGGGTAATACCACTATATATGGCTTAGGTTTTGTCGAGGCTGGTAATGCATGGCCTGAGGTTGCCGAATTCAATCCGTTCGATATGAAACGTTCTGCAGGTTTGGGCGTTCGTATTTTCCTGCCTATGGTCGGTCTGATGGGACTTGACTGGGCTTATGGTTTCGATAATGTATTTGGTAAGAAGGGTGGTAGCAATTTCCACTTCATCCTCGGTCAGGAGTTCTAATCAGTTCATAATTCATAGTTCACAGTTATGAGAAGATTATTGACAATAATACTGATTCTACATTCTTCATTCTTCGTTCTTCACTCAAGTGCGCAGAAGTATGCCTTGATTGATTTGGAGTATATACTGAAGAATATTCCAGCCTATGAGCGTGCCACAGAACAACTCTCTCAGGTAAGCAAGCGTTGGCAGGCAGAGGTAGATGCCCTTAATACTGAGGCAGGCACTATGTATAAGAACTACCAGAACGAAGTGGTGTTCTTGTCTCAGGAACAGAAGCAGGTTAGGCAGAATGCTATAATGCAGAAAGAGAAAGAGGCTGCAGACCTGAAAAAGAAATATTTCGGACCAGAAGGAGAATTGTTCAAGAAACGTGAGAGTCTCATGTCGCCTATACAGGAAGAGGTATATAATGCAGTAAAGGAGATATCGGAGTTGCGTGGTTACCAGATGGTAGTTGACCGAGCAAGCAAAAGTGGCATAATATTTGCGTCACCCAAGATAGATATCTCTAACGAGGTTCTCCAGAAATTAGGTTATTGATCAGATAACAATTATATAATAATAAATAAGGTAAAAGAAAAATGAAAAAAACAATTATCGCACTCGCTGCTATGTTTGCTGTAGCACTTGGTGCAAACGCACAGAAGTTTGGTCATGTTGACACACAGTCAATCATGCAGTCTCTCCCAGAACTCACAAAGGCAAATGGTGAGTTGCAGGCTAAGGCTCAGGAACTGGACAACCAGATGAAGGAGATGCAGGATGAGTTCCAGAAGAACTACGAAGCTTATGAGAAGACTAAGGCAACACTCGCACCAAAGGATCAGCAGACTCGCGAGGCAGAACTTCAGGAGCAGTACACAAAGATTCAGAATGCCGCTCAGCAGAATCAGCAGGAACTTCAGAAGCTTCAGCAGGAGAAGATGCAGCCTATCCAGCAGAAGATTATGACCGCTATACAGAATGTAGGTAAGGCTGGTCAGTACACATACATCTTCGAGGCTTCTGCACCTCTTTATACTGGCGCAGGTTCTAAGGATGTTACAGCTGATGTAAAGGCTGAGATAAACAAGATTAAGTAAGGCAATGCCTTCAGTATGAAAAAGGTTTTATTATCAATCATTATAATATGCTCTGTCTTCTGTACAGCCAATGCGCAGAAGATAGGGCATTTTAGTTATAACGCTATTCTGAATGGTCTTCCTGCTTACGTTTCTGGTATGCAGGATATAGAGCGTATGCGCAAGCAGTATGCAGATGAACTGCAGGCTTCAGAAAAGGAGTTCAGTGAGAAGTATGAACTGTTCATCGAACAGCAGTCAGACCTCGCACCCTCTATTAGTGAGAAGCGCAGGACAGAACTTCAAGACCTTTATGATAGCAACATTAAGTTCCGTGACGACTCACAGCGTTTGCTCAAGCAGAGCGAGCAGGACTTACTGACTCCTCTCAAGGAGAAAATCCGTCAGGCACTCATCTCCATCGGCAAGCAAGGTGGCTACACCATGATAGTGAATACCGACAGTGATGCTTGTCCCTATATTGACGATGCTCTTACAGTAGATGTGACGGAGTCACTACTCCAGTTGCTGCGATAGCCCTCATGTATAGTTCTAACCTTTAATTCTAAACTCTAAACTCTCAACTCTAAACTCTCAACCTTCCCATGTCTCCCATCGGTGTTTTTGATTCTGGCTACGGCGGTTTGACAATACTTCAGCAGTTGCGCAAGCAGTTGCCTGAAAGAGATTTCATATACCTCGGCGATAATGCCCGTGCGCCATATGGTTCACGTAGTTTTGATGTGGTATATGAGTTTACGCGTCAGGCTGTAATCAAACTATTCTCTATGGGGTGCAGACTGGTTATACTCGGATGTAACACGGCATCTGCAAAGGCACTGCGCACCATACAGCAGCGTGATCTCATGGAAGGCTCGCCATCTCTTCTTGAGCAAGGCTATCGCGTACTTGGTGTCATTCGTCCTACAGTGGAGATAATTGGTTCGCTGACTAAAAGCCGTCATGTAGGTGTTGTTGCCACTGAGGGAACTGTGCGCAGTGAGAGTTACACCCTTGAGATTGCCAAGTTCCATCCTGACATAAAGGTTACAGGACAAGCATGTCCATTGTGGGCAGCCATAGTTGAGGCAGGCGAGAGTGAGAGCGAGGGAGCAGAGTTTTTCGTACGCAAGCGCATCGGTCAGTTGCTTGAGAAGGATCCTCTGATTGATACCATCATTCTTGGGTGCACACATTATCCCTTGCTGATGAATGCATTGCGTAAGGCAGTGCCCGAGGGAATCAATATTGTTGCACAGGGCGAATACGTTGCTGCCAGTCTTGAAGACTATCTTAAGCGCCATCCCGATATGGATAGTATGTGCTCAAAGGGGGCTACAACGAGGTTCTACACCACAGAGTCGCCTGAGCGGTTTAAGGAATGTGCAAGGATGTTTTTACACAAAGATGTCAATGTAGAACATATTGACTTGTAAACAATCGATAAAATTACAAAATGTCAGCGTAATTACCATTTTCCCGACAAAAGGTTTTGTAATATGAATAATTTTCAGTAATTTTGCAATCACTTTACGGGATAACGTCTCATATTTGAGAATGAAACAATGACATTTTAACTTATTAACAACAATACGACAATGGCAGAAGTATTAGACATTAAGGAACTCGATCAGGTGGTCGTTCGTTTCTCTGGTGACTCTGGCGATGGCATGCAGCTCGCCGGAAACATCTTCTCTACGGTATCTGCTACCGTAGGTAATAGCATTTCTACATTCCCTGATTACCCTGCTGACATCCGTGCTCCGCAAGGTTCGCTCACTGGTGTGTCTGGTTTCCAAGTGCATATCGGTGCCGGACAGGTTTACACCCCTGGTGATCAGTGTGATGTGCTTGTAGCAATGAATGCTGCTGCCCTCAAGACACAGTATAAGTACGCTAAGCCAGGTGCTACAATAATCATTGATACCGACTCTTTCGCACAGAGCGATCTTGACAAGGCAAAGTTTGAGACTACAGACTATCTCGGCGAGATGGGCATTGACCCTGACCGTGTTATCGCGTGTCCTATCACCCAGATGGTAAAGGATGCCCTCAAGGATACAGGTATGGACAACAAGGCGATGCTCAAGTGTCGTAACATGTTTGCCCTCGGTCTTGTTTGTTGGCTGTTCTCTCGTGACCTCGACCTCGTTGCCAACTTCCTCAAGGAGAAGTTTGCTAAGAAACCTGGTGTGGCTGAGGCTAACATCAAGGTTATTCAGGCTGGTTATGACTATGGTCACAACACTCACTCTTCAGCCACTAACGTATATCGCATTGAGTCTAAGGTTAAGACTCCAGGCCGTTATATGGATATCACTGGTAACAAGGCTACAGCATATGGTTTTATTGCTGCTGCAGAGAAGGCAGGACTGAAGCTTTACCTCGGTTCTTACCCTATTACCCCTGCTACCGATGTTCTTCATGAACTCTCTAAGCATAAGTCACTTGGTGTTACTACTGTGCAGTGTGAGGATGAGATAGCTGGATGTGCCTCTTCTTTAGGTGCTGCCTTTGGTGGTGCTCTCGCAGTAACTTCTACCTCTGGTCCTGGTATCTGTCTGAAGTCTGAGGCTATGAACCTTGCTGTCATCATGGAGCTTCCTCTCGTGGTACTCGACGTGCAGCGTGGCGGTCCAGCAACAGGTCTGCCTACCAAGTCTGAGCAGACTGACCTCCTGCAGTGTCTCTACGGCAGAAATGGTGAGTCACCAATGCCTGTCATTGCAGCTACCAGTCCTACAGACTGCTTCTATGCAGCCTTCGATGCTGCAAAGATGGCACTCGAGCACATGACTCCTGTAGTATTGCTCACCGATGCTTATATCGCTAACGGTTCAGGCGCATTCAAACTTCCTGACCTTGCCAAGATGGATGCTATCAATCCTCCTTACGTGCCAGAAGAGCTGAAGGGCACTTGGACTCCTTACATGCGTGCAGAGAACGGCACACGTTACTGGGCTGTTCCTGGTCGTGAAGGTTTCCAGCATATTCTCGGCGGTTTGGAGAAAGACGACAAGACTGGTGCTATATCCACAGCACCAGAGAATCACGACCTGATGACTCGTAAGCGTGCTCAGAAGATTGCTAACATTGAGGTACCAGACCTTGAGGTTATCGGCGATAAGGACGATGCTGAACTGCTCATCGTTGGCTTCGGTTCTACCTATGGTCACCTCCATTCAGCAATGGACGAGCTTCGTGCTCAGGGCAAGAAGGTAGCATTGGCACAGTTCCGCTATATCAATCCACTGCCAAAGAACACAGCTGAGGTACTCACCAAGTATCCTAAGGTGGTAGTGGCAGAGCAGAATATGGGTCAGCTCGCAGGCTATCTGCGTATGAAGGTTGACAATTTCGTGCCAGCACAGTTCAATCAGGTAAAAGGCCAGCCATTCGTAGTAAACGAACTGGTAGAGGCTTTCAGTGCATTAATCAAGTAAAAGGGAGATAAAAGATATGGAATTTACAGCACAAGACTTCAAGAAAGGACAGCCACGCTGGTGTCCTGGTTGCGGTGACCACTTCTTCTTGGCTTCACTGCACAAAGCAATGGCAGAGATAGGTAAGGAACCTTGGAACAATGCCGTTATCTCAGGTATAGGATGTTCTTCACGTCTGCCTCACTACATGGCAACATACGGCATGAACACCATTCACGGACGTGCCGCTGCTATCGCTACAGGTTGCAAGGTGGTAAATCCTGACCTTACAGTATGGCAGATTTCTGGTGACGGTGACGGTCTCGCTATCGGTGGCAACCACTTCATTCACGCTAACCGCCGTAACATCAACCTCAATATGATTCTTCTCAACAACCGTATCTACGGACTTACGAAGGGTCAGTATTCACCAACCTCTCCACGTGGTTTCGTCTCTAAGTCATCACCTTACGGCACAGTGGAAGACCCGTTCCGTCCAGCAGAACTCTGCTTCGGCGCTCGTGGTCACTTCTTCGCTCGTACCGTTGCTACTGACGGTGCTCACACTGTTGAGGTGCTGAAGGCAGCTAACGCTCACAAGGGCGCTTCAGTCGTTGAGGTGTTGCAGAACTGCGTAATCTTCAATGATGGTACTCACGCTTCTGTTTACAACAAGGCTGGCAGAGCCGAGAATGCTATCTACGTAGAGCATGGCAAACCCCTCATCTTCGGTAAGGATCGCGAGTTCGGTCTCGTACAGGAAGGTTTCGGGTTGAAGGTCGTTAAGATTGGTGAGAACGGCATTACAGAGAAGGATATCCTTGTTCATGACGCTCACTGTGAGGACAACACCCTCCAACTCAAACTCGCCCTCATGGGTAACGGTGATGGTTTCCCAGTAGCACTTGGTGTTATTCGTGATGTTGATGCACCAACCTACGACGATGCTGTCAACCAGCAGATAGAAGAGGTGAAGGCAGCCAAGAAGTATCACAACTTCGCAGAGCTCCTTGAGACCAACGACATCTGGGAGGTGAAGTAATCAGTATTCTACCTTGTCTTCCTTTTCCTGCCAGTCTTGGAAAGCTTGTTGTGCCTCTGTGCGCATCATAGGACGCATGGGAACAGAGCGCTGAGATGCAGGAATGGAAAGTTCACGATAAATGAAATTGTCGCCGAAGCCAATCGCTTCGGCGTCTTTTTTTGTGTTGCCATAGTATATGTCCTTAATTCCAGCCCAGTAGATGGCGCTGAGGCACATAGGGCAGGGCTCGCATGATGTGTATATGGTACAGCCGTTGAGTTTGAAGTCATTTACCTTCTGGCATGCAGCACGTATTGCACTCACCTCAGCATGGGCTGTAGGGTCATTATTTGCTGTCACCCTATTCACTCCTTCTGCGATGATTTCGCCGTTTTTTACTATTACTGCACCAAACGGACCTCCGCCATTCTTAACGTTGTCTATGCTCAGGTCTATCGCCCTTTGCATGTAAAGCTTATCCTTATTCATTCTGCCTGCAAAGGTAATAAAAAAATAGCGAAAAGTTTGGAGGTTTCGTAATAAATCATTATCTTTGCAACATGATAATCTGTCTTAGACTATGCAACAGACCATAACAAGACATAACGAGGTAACTTTTACCCCCCCCCACAACTCTCTTGCTTAACGGCAGAGGGCTATATGCCCACAAATGCTGAGGTGCAAGGCACGCTATGACCCTATCCAACGGGTTGTGGCGTGCCTTGTGCGTTTCATAGCAGATTATAGATTACAGATAAAACATAATACTAACCCTTTAAACAAAACAGATCACTATGAAAAAGAGATTACTCATTATAATGACGCTGCTCGTGGCGATGGTTACGGGAGCGTTGGCGAAAATCATTTATGTCTATCCGAAAGCATGGGATATGACAGGAAACAAGATTGCGCTCTACTCGTGGAATCCGAGTATGTTTGACGACCTACAGGCAGACAACACTTATCCTGGGTGCTATAAAATAGAAGTTGACAACAGTATGTCAACAGGAGTCTTCGTCTTGCTTCCTGAGACAGCTGTCAATAGTTTCGACAACAAATTGGACCAGGCTTTAGATGCAGATTTGGAGCAGCCAGAAGGAACTACAGGAGACATCCTTGTTGTTGTCACTGACGAGAAATGGAATAACAAGAATGTATGCGAAGTAACGACCATTGACCATCTGGCAGAATATGCGGATGCTCAACCGAAAGAATATACGGATGAGGAATGGAAAGCAATATGGCAAGAATATGCCTACAATGACGAACTTGGCTATATATACTCACCAGATGCAACGACATTCAAAGTATGGGAGCCTATGGCAAGCAGTGTGTCGCTGAAGAGGTATGCTACAGGCTCTGATATTGAGGTTGGCGCACAGGACCTCGGCACTACTGCAATGGAGAAACTCATGGACGGCGACAAGTGGACTGGCGTGTGGACGACAACTGTAGAAGGCAACATCAAGGGAGAGTACTACACCTACATCGTGGATGGTGAGGAGATAGCTGACCCATGGTCTGTCACTACAGGATTTGAGGGCAAACGTTCTATGGTGTGCGACATGAACGATACTAACCCAGAGAGTTGGAGCAGTGACATTCATGTATTCTACGAGCATGGCAACGCCATCACCTATGTTGATGTTCCGACATTCTCTGCTGACCCCATGAGCGGCGTATCAGAATCCAATATGGGGAAATACCTTGCCCTGACCGAGAACGGAACTACCTATGGTAATGAGGGTATGGTGCCTACCTGTATGTTTGCACTGAAGGAGGATGGCACAAAAGCCGTCGTAATCGACATCGATGCACCACAGACTGTGCCAGACAATGCCTATGTCAGCAACCCATACGACGGCAACAGCATAGTGAACGATTTCAAGCAGGTTGCACAAGCAGTACATAGTACCTTCGATATGTCGTTGTTCGTCAGGTTCGACTTCTCAGCAACACCTGTCCATAAGCCAATGACAAAGGACTTCGTAGTAAAGACCTGCCTATATTGGGTGGACGAATACCATGCTGACGGCATAGTATTGGCAACAGATTTGGACGCAGAGACCAAGGCGGCTGTACGTGAGGCTCTTGATGCTATCGACACACGCATCATCCTTGCCACCGACGACGAGATTACCGATATGCAGACTGGCATCGAAGGCGTGAAGGCTGATGGTATAACAAAAGGCAAGGGTATATACACCCTTGACGGCAGATGTCTTAACGGCAAGCCTGCACAGAAGGGTATATACATCAATGGCGGAAAGAAGATTGCCGTTCAGTAAAAACAAGGTAAAAACGTAAATAAGGAATCGGGATGCACCTGCACATGGGACTGCATCCCGATTTTGTTATATTAGATTTATTTTGTACCTTTGCACAAGGTATGAGAAAACAAAAATAAACGAATTTATTTTGTCGTTTGCTCTCGTTTTTGTAACTTTGCAGGCAGAAAAGAACGGATAAAAATGGAAAGCCTCAAAAAAGTCTATGAAGCGATTAAGAATAATGGGTTTGACAGACAAACTATAGAGCTTATTGACAATTACGCTAATAATATACAAGATGGGAAAGCAAACTTTTATAGATTCAATTTATCAGAGCATGCAGGACTCTGCAAGGCTGGCAAGGTTCTCATTGGGGCGTCCATCGTCGCAAGCTACGCGACAGAGAGCCTTACAGCAAGTAGCAATGTTGAAGGCGGCGAAGGAAAGCCTGCAAATTGGCAAATAGATGAGTTACAGGAAGAACTCATCGAACAATGGACTAAGGCTGCACAACTTTGGGTGGATGATTCTGAGCAGATATTGACGGAAACATTCGGTCCAAAGATAGCACAGGGCGCCGAGGCAAAGGTTTATTATAAAGAAGGAGACAACTCTGTCGTTAAGGAGCGTGCTTCTATCTACTCCACTACACAGAAGGCCCTTGATGCTATAGTCTTACACAACTACCTTTTCCCAGAAACAACAATGCACGTAGTAGGTTTTACTCGTGATTCCGATGGCTTACTACGTATAATACTTACACAACCCTATGTATGTTGCAAACGACTTGCCACGAAGGAGGAGATAGACAACATGGTGTTTGCAAAGGGATTTCATGATAATTGGTCTGGTCAAGGTGTCAACTACGTCTCTGACCGTATGGCTTTGGAAGACCTTCATCCCGCAAATGTTTTTATCGATGAAATAAGCTCAAAGCCTATCTGCATTGATTGCATCGTAAAATTTGTATAAATTAATCAAAGATTCATTCTGCCTGCAAAGGTAATAAAAAAAAGTAAGAGTATGAGAAAAAACTTTTTATATTTTCCTTTTTACTTCTTACTTTTGCTCTTGTAGAGCAAGCGGAGGCACAGGAGACGTTCACCATAGCGACGCTGAACGTTGACGGTCTGCCGCTGAACGTGCTTGGCAGGGACGTGAACCCTGACGGACCGGGCAGCGAGGGGACAGTGCGCAGGGTGGCGAAAGGCATCGCCCTGTTCAAGCACAGCTTTTGCAGCGCACTGATAATAGGGGGTCAGCAGACTTGGCTATTACTTCTCAAAATGCTGATAGTCTTTCAGACTTTTCCATGCACCTCCCCATCTGAAACCGTGCTCTGTAAACAGTCGGTAGGGCAGGGATGTCCTTGTTATTTCAGGTTGTTGCTTTGCTCCTTTTGGTTTTATTACCTTTCCTTTTATATATGGATTGTCGAATGGGTTAAGGTCCACTGCCAATCCCATTCCGTGTTTTGACACCTTTGTGGTGGAACCTGTAATCATTCTGAAGTTAAAGCATGTGGTGTTGTTGGCTTCCATGCTCTTCTCGTCGTCGGCATCATAGTCATCTGCGAGCACCATGCGCTCTATGGGGTATTGTGCCTTGTATAGTTTGCGGAAAATATCGATTAAATCGTCAGAAATGCTTTTGTTGCATACCATCTCGCCCACCTGAGTCTTTCCTTTCTTGTTAATATGTAGCACATGAAGGTATCGTAAGTCACTGCGTTTTATGGTACAGTTCTTGGGGAACGACTTGCCATGCATTCGCTTAAAAACTTCATCAGGTATCTGCTGGGCATAGAAATACTTCTCCTCGTCAGCAGGCTTTACATTGATTATGTCGCCTGCCTTCTGCGCCATAACATCGGTGTGAAGAGGACAGATTCCTGGTATTAGTGCCAGCATACACATTATTATATATATACGTGCGCGTGTCATAGGTTGTTTTTCTTTCATTCTATTGCAAAGTTAGGAATAATATTAAATAGCTTCGC
>ODAJ012143032.1_pt1 | contig 12875 bp, 9 predicted proteins | sample 1539241 | NCBI WGS metagenome assembly ODAJ01 (sample SAMN02144231, study PRJEB22623) | gut metagenome | biome: sheep rumen | host: Ovis aries | place: New Zealand | reverse complement strand
TTCGGACGGGGAGATCCTCTCCGAATTCGCCGCCTCCACCCTGCCCCGGGACCTGACGGATGCCTTGAGAATCTTCATCCGCCACGTCCGAAAACCGCTGGCCGTCCGTTCTTCCTCCAAGCTGGAAGACTCTTACTACCAGCCATTTGCCGGCGTTTACTCCACCTATATGGTTCCGGCTACGGAGAACGAGGACCAGCAGCTGCGCCTCATCTCCAAGGCCATCAAGAGCGTCTATGCATCGGTCTATTTCGCCTCGTCCCGTAGTTACATCACGGCGACGGGAAACGTCATTTCCGAGGAAAAGATGGCCATCGTCCTGCAGGAAGTGTGCGGCAGCGAGGACGGCGGGCTGTGGTTCCCCACCCTGTCCGGCGTCGCCCGGTCGCTGAACTTCTACCCGGTGGGCCACGAGACGGCGGAAGAAGGCATCGTCCGGCTCGCCTTCGGCCTCGGAAAGGCCGTCGTGGACGGCGAACAGACGCTCCGTTTCTCCCCGGCCTACCCCGGCCATGTGGTCCAGACCTCCACGCCGGAACTGACCATGCGGGAGACCCAGCAGTATATGTACGCCCTGAACCTGAAGCCGGAGAAATTCAAGACCTCGGTCGATGACGCCGTGAACCTGGAGCGCCTCCGCATCTCCGAGTGCACCGGCTTCCGGAACCTGCAGAAGGTCGTTTCCACCTTCGATTTCGAGAACCAGCGGATGGTGGACTCCCCCTTCCCCCGCGGCCCCAAGTTCGTCACCTTCGCCCATATCCTCCGCTACGGGACCTTCCCGCTTGCCGACATCCTCAAGGAACTCCTGGAAATCGGCCAGAAGGAGATGAAGTGCTGCGTGGAAATCGAGTTCGCCGCCAACCTGGACAAGCCCGCGGACGTGGCGAAGACCTTCCATGTCCTCCAGATCCGGCCCATCTCCTCCGACAGCCTGCACACCGAGGTGGACTGGTCAGACATCGATGACAGCGGTTCCTTCCTCCGTTCCGGCAGCGCCCTGGGCACCGGTTGGGTGCAGGACGTGAAAGACCTCGTGTACATTCCCAAGGACCGGTTCGACAAGATGGAGACCGAGGCGATGGCGGCCGAGATCGCCGCCCTGAACAACCGGATGCGGGAGGAAGGCCGCGGATACGTGCTCATCGGCTACGGCCGCTGGGGCACCAGCATCCCCTCGCTGGGCATCCCGGTCAAATGGAGCGACATCTCGGAGGTGAAGGCCCTCGTGGAATGCGTCCTGCCGGACTTCCGGATCGACCCGAGCCAGGGAACGCATTTCTTCCAGAACCTGACGTCCTTCAACGTGGGCTTCGTCCATGTGGATCCCTTCGCCCGCCGGGAGGACGAATTCGACGACAGCGTCCTGAACGGGCTTCCCGCCGAGTACGAGTCCAAATACTTGAGGCTCATCCATCTGGACGAGCCCCTGAAGATCTGCATCGACGGCCGGAGCGGCCGCGCGCTGATGAAACTATCCTAGAAACGGCTCAGGAAAGCGTCCCTTTCCGCACTCCACGACGGCTCCTGCCACATGGCATGGCCGCAGGTGGGGACGCAGAACCAGTGCTTGTCCGAAGAGCCCAGGTTATTGTAGATGGAGAAGTTCGTGTGCGGCGGGCAGGTCGGGTCCTGCAGGCCGAAGGACATGTAGGCCGGGCAGGTCACCTTGGGCGCGAAGTTCTTGACATCGAAGTAGGAAAGCATCGTGTACAGGGCGTCACGGTCCGTCAGCCCTTCCGCATCGGCCGCATCCAGCACCTCATGCACCGGCCACCAGACGATCTTCCCGTAATCCCGGAAGTCACCGAGGAACGGGACGGCCGGGGCGATGGCTTTGATGCGGCTGTCCAGCGCCGCTGCCACGACGGTCAGGGCGCCTCCCTGGCTTTCTCCGTAAGCAATAATACGTTCAGGATCAGCCTTCTCCAGCGAGGCGGCGAAATCCACGGCCCGACGGGCGTCGGCAAAGGCGCCCCGGTAGTAGAAAGCTTCCTTGGAAGCCAGTCCCCGGTCGATCCAGCGGTCCTGCCCGTTCTTGAAAATCCCCTGGTCACGGACGCTCACGAGGAAGTCGATCCGGTCGGGAGCCCCATTCGGGTCGAAATGGAAGATCTCGGCCCCATAGCCCATGAACTGGACGTGGACCGGGTATTTTCCCTCCGCCACCGGGATGGAAACGATGCCGCCAGAGACGGCGCCGTTCCAGGACTGATAGCGGACCTCATAGCAGGTGCGGACTTCATTGGAGTATTCTGGGACGACGGTCATTTCCGGCTCCAGCGGCACCTGGGAGAGTTCCGACAGGGTCGTTTCCCAGAATGCGTCGAAGTCCGGCTGCGCATCCGGCGCGGAGACGACGGCATCCGGGCGCACGCCGATGTTGAACCGGACGGAATCCCGCAGGCGCACCTGGTAGAAACCTGGCTCCAGTTTGCCCAGTTTGATTTTCACGGTACTGTCTGGGGCGATGGTGACCTCCCGGGCAAGGACGATTTCGGGTTGCTCCGCCATCAAGGAGAGGTCCGTCACCAGTTGGAAGGAGGCGGGACCGGGAGCGGCCTTCACCTTGGTTTCCAGCGTATAGGGGGCCTTGCCGGTAAAAAGCCAGCCCAAGTCTTCGCTGCAGCGGCCCGAGGGCGTTTCAATCTTGGGGGCGCAGGCGGCAAATACCAGGGCCGTCAGTGCGAGAGCAATCCGCGTCTGTTTCATAAGAGCTTCTGAATCTTGACGTTCCGGAAATGGCCGGTCTCGACGACTTCCTCCTCGTGGGAGCAGACAAAGAGGCCGACATAACAAGCCTCAGGCAAGTCGATGGCGACGCAGGCGTCATTGACGCCGGGCAGTTCCCCCTTCCCGGAACGGGTCATGATAAGGCCGCCGCGACGTTTCAAGGCAATCGTCGTCGGGGCTTTTCCCTCGACGGAGCCGGACTCGAAGGTCTGGGCAAAGGGTTCCGGACGATACTGCAGGGAGGTGAGGCCGTCGCCATGGACGGCAATGTCGGCATACCGGCCGTTCGGGGAGAGGTCCTCCCGGATCATGAAGCCGATTTTGCGGTGCGGGTTCACCCCTTCACCCACGAAGTCGATGTCGCCGGTGATTTCGAAGTCTCCGTCCACCTTCATCCAGAGGAGGCCGCAGGCGTCCGTATCGGCCCAGAGATTCAGGCCGGCGGCGGAAATCGTATAGGTATCGGCCGCCTCGTCATATTCCATGACGGCGGGGGTGGACACAGTGCCGATGTCCCCCAGCTTCTCGAAGACCGGCTTTTCGGGAGCCGCCTCCGTCTTCCGGTACACCCGGAGCATCCGGACATCCTCGAGCGGACGGTCGTATTCGTCGGTCCGGACCTTCTGGATAGCCTCCAGCACGTCTTTCCCGGAAACCACCTCCCCGAAGACGGTGTACTGGCCGTCCAGATGCGGGCTGCCGCCCGTTTCCTTGTAGGCCTGGCGCATTTCCGGGGTGAGTTTCACCTGTCCCCCGGTGGTAGCGTCCAGACGGGCCTGGGCGCGGTCCAGCTGCTCGTCCGTCATGGGAGAACCCATCATGAAGCAGAACTGCGAGGCGCAGGACTCCCGATCGGGATTGGTGTCGTCCCCTTCCCGGGCTGCGTTCACGGTCCATTTCCGGTGGAAAATGCCCTTGTCCAGGCGGAACTCCGCCGGGACCCGCCAGTCGGGCTCGCCGTCGCCCAGCATCTCGCCGGGCTTCGCATAGCGGGAGTTCGGGTCGCCGCCCTGGATGACGAAATTGTCAATCACCCGGTGGAAGAGCAGGCTGTCGAAGTAATGTGCGTCCGCCAGTTTGAGGAAGTTGTCCCGGTGCAGGGGCGTTTCGTTGTACAGTTTGAATTCCACGGTCCCCATGGTCGTCTCCACGACCATCACGACCTCCTCCTGAGGCTCGGGAGCGCAGGCGGCCAAGGTCAGGGCGCCGGCAAGGAAAAGGGATGCGAATCTTTTCATTTTCATCGGGTTTGAGACAAAGATACTGTTTTTTTCGCTATCTTAGCAGAACGAACCCATAACACTGAAACATGGAAAGAAGATATTTCCTGAAAGCATCCGCGATCGGCGCCGCGGGCCTAATGGTCCCCGCCGGCATGCTCCGGGGCGCCACCCCGGCCGCTCCCGCCGCCAAGTCCGCCCGCAAAGCGGCTTCCGACAAGATCCACCTCGGATTCATCGGCCTTGGCCAGCAGGCCATGTACCTGCTCCAGGGCTTCATATCCATGGATGACGTCCGCGTCGTCGCGGGCTGTGACGTCTATGACATCAAGCGTAACCGCTTCGAGCGCCGCGTGAAGGACTACTACGGCAAGAAAGGCGAGAAGAAGGTCAAGGTGGACCTGTACGAAGACTACCAGGACCTCCTGGCCCGCCCGGACATCGACGCCGTGGTGATCGCCACCCCGGATCACCAGCACGCCGTCATCGCCATCGCCGCCTGTAAGGCCAGCAAGGACGTGTATCTGGAGAAACCGCTTACCCTCACCATCTACGAGGGCCAGCAACTCGTGAGGGCCGTCCGCAAATATAACCGGATCCTGCAGGTGGGCAGCCAGCAGCGCTCCAGCGAGGAATTCATCCACGCGGCGAACCTCGCCCGCGAAGGCGAACTGGGCACGATCCGCAAGATCAAGGTCTATGTGGGCCGGAACAACGTAAATCCGGACTCCCCCGCCCCGGCGCCCAACAACCTTCCCAGGATGGACGTTCCCGCCGGCCTCAACTGGGACAAGTGGCTGGGCCCGCTCCCGACCTCCGTCCACTACCACTCGGACTTCGACCCCATCATCACCGAGACGCAGGACGAGCAACTCTGGGGCGCCTGGCGCTGGTACAAGGTCTCCGGCGGCGGCCTCATGACCGACTGGGGCGCGCACATGTTCGACGTCGCCCAGTGGGCCCTGGGCAAGGATCTCTCCGGCCCGGTCGAGGTCATTCCTCCGGGATACAGTTTCTATGACCACCTCACCTATCGGTATGACAATGGAGTCATCGTCTCCGAAGAGCCGTTTGACGGTTCTACGCCCGGCGTACAGATTTACGGAGACGAGGGTTGGATCAAGGTTTCCCGCGGAAAGTTCGAAGCCTCGGACAAGAAGTTCGACATGGCGGCGGCCGCCGGCGACGATTCCGTCCCCTACGAGACGAAGGTGGGACACCACCGCGCCTTCATCGAAGCGGTGAAATCCCGGATCGACCCGAACGTCCCCGTGGAAGTCGGGCACTCATCCTGCACGGTGTGCAATCTGGGGAACATTGCGATGGAACTCGGACGTCCCGTTGTCTGGAACCCGATCGTACAGAAGTTCATGCACGACCCGGAGGCGACGAAACTCCTCCACTACGACTACCGACCCGGCTACAGTTTGGACGTGTAGCCGCCCTCCTTGCGCTTGCGCTCGTAATAGTCGTGACGCTCAGGGTTTTCCGGGAACCAGCCCCGGAGAACCCTTTTTTCCTGCAGGAACATCTCGTGGATGCCCCAGAGGCAGGAGAAGGCGAAACCGCCGATGATGGTGGAAAGGATCTGGTTCTTCACGAAAAGGGAAGCCGCCACGCAGGCAATGCCCACGATGAGCCACACCCACCAGCACTGCTTTCCCCACTTGTATTCCATCCTGATGACGGCCGGATGGCAGATTCCGATGCTCATGAAAACGGCCGCACCAACGATGATTCCACTGAAATTCATTTTATTCCACTTGTTAGTTCGAGGGGCAAAGGTAGGGATTTCCCGGCCCCGATTCTAGGAGTATCCGCGCCCGGAACAGGACTATTCCGTCCTTCGGAAAGTTCCGTTTTCATTTGGGAGGTTTCCGGGAAATGTGTGCTTTTGCGAAGTAAATACCGATCATCATGCTGCTGGACAAACTTTTCCAATCCGTGGAACAATCCTTCGAGAAGGCCGGGGAGGCTGTCTCCGATGCCGCCGAGGAAGCCTTCGGGAAGGCGCAGGAAACCCTGGACAAAGCCCAGGCCCCTCTCTCTCCGGAGGAGGAAAAAGCCATCGACGAGAAGATGGAACAGACATTTGATGAAGCCGAAGGCAAGGGCCGGGATGCCATGGACGAACTGATGGACAAACTCAAGGTCCGCTTCCTGAACCACCTCGGATAATCATCCGCCCGAACGGCATCTTTTCGTCAAGATTGCTTGCAAACTGCGCAAAAATTACTAAATTTGCAATCCCTAACCGGATGCCCCTGTAGTTTAAAGGATAGAATTTCAGATTCCGGTTCTGACGGTCCCGGTTCGATTCCGAGCGGGGGTACATGGAAAGCCAGGCGATGAAGCCTGGCTTTTTCTGTTATTGGGGGGGCAGCACAGGCCTGCAGGTCATCCAGTGGGAAGAATTTGATTTACATGGAGTTAGAATCCGGGAAACCGCAGGCCCCCTGGATTTTCGATGGGGCCGCGGGATAACAACCAGCAGCACACTAAGAATCAGTAAATTACGGAGACTGCGCCCGCAGGCCTTTAACCCGTTTGTTTTCTTTATTTAATATATTCATTATCTTTGTTTGTTCAACAAATAATGAAAACTAAACCATATCTCCTTCTGTTGTTTCTCATCTTGACCGTGTTCTCCTGCTCAAACAGGGATGCGGCTAAGATGCTAAACGATATAGAATCCTACATGCAGGAACGGCCAGACAGCGCCCTGGCGGAAATAAGGTCTATTGATACTACCCGCCTGAACACAAGAGAATTGCGGGCAAAGTACTCTCTTCTACATGCGATGGCGCTGGACAAGAACTACATCGACACTACGGATATCCGGATTATTGAGCCCGCATTGAGCTATTATACCCATCATGGAAGAGGAAAAATGCTGACTCATTTCTATGCCGGTCGGATCCATGAGAATGAACAGGATTATGCTGATGCACTCATCTTTTACAACGATGCACTCGAAAACGCGAGTGAGCAGGACTATCTGTACCGGGGGCTCATAAACTCCTACATTGCAGATATTTACCACCATGCATATAGTTTCAGGGAGGAATTGCATTATAAAGAAATCGCCTTGGGGTACTTTGAAAAGCTTGGGAAACGGCATTATATCGATCAGGGAATCTTCGGTCTGGCCAATGCCTGGCATAACAACCGAGGCTTCAACAAGGCTGACAGTCTATACCGAGAAATCAGTTCACAGGGAGATTCCCTGCGCCCTCTGGCGGTTTCGGCGACAATCGCCCGGGCTGACAATGCCCTCAAATCCGGAGAATATAACCCGGATGAAATCCTGAAACTATATGAGTTCGCACTTGATAACTCCGGGGAAATGTCTCTGGAAGACTACTATGAATATGCATACCTGCTGCACAGAGTGCAAAGATATCAGGAATCGGAGAACTTACTGAATCAATTGTCTGCTTACCCTGCTACTTATACCTCCACGTGGTGGCGTTATAAAACGGAAAAAGACAAAGGCAACTATGAAGAGGCCGAATCCCTGCTTGAAGAAAGCATTCAGATGCAAAACCTCATCGTCAGGGAAAAGATCGCGCAATCCATCTTTAAGTCGCAATCGGAATTTTTCAAACATGCAGCACACTCTGCCCAGCAGAAGAAAACCATCCAGCGTCAAAGGTACCTTGTGACAATCTTGTTTCTGCTTCTTGTATTATCTCTTATTACATTCCTCTACTTGAGAAAGAAAAGTTCGATGTCCAGGGAAAACGCCCGTTTGCTGCTTGCTATGGACGAATCAGAGAAGATGCTGGATATCATGAAAACTGACTTTGAGAAGAAATATGCTGATATCGAGGAGGAAAAAGCGGCCCAGAAAAAGAAGATGCTGGAGTTACAGAAAATGTATGCCGGCCTCTATCAGAAACAATTCTATGAAATCGGGAAATACTATGACACCTCCTATCTGGACAATCCTGATAAAGCATCACAGAAAATAACAAAACACGTTGCTACAGAGATTAACAGCATACTATCTGAATTATCTGCGCAATCTACGAAGCAATCAAAGTTCGAGGCCAGAATCAATAGGGACGCGGACAATATCATCGCCAAAATCAGAGCGGACTACCCCCGGTTTTCGGAAGATGACATACGCTTCATATGCTACATCGTTGCCGGCTTCGATGCAACCACGATCTCGGTCTTGATGAATATAACCGGGGAAAATGCAAGGGTAAAGAAGCATCGGATCCGTACAAGGATTCTGCATGATACCGGAGATAATGCTCCGCTGTACCTGATTTGGCTCGGGTAAAATCGTTACAGACCGGAATGTATTAACCATCAATGAATTATATAGGGAGCCGCATTCCCAACAGTTACACGTAAAGGGTTGAATCAATTGAAAATCAGCCCTTTATACATTTATTAGCCATATCAATAGTGTAACGCTGATACCGATGAGAAAAGATGACAGAATGGTTTTTTCGTTTACATTTGTAGCAGTTTTTAGGAAGACCGGAGGCTATCTTACAAAACCGCCATCAATCCATGCGCAGAGATAATCCACGAATAACAAAAAGTATATGAACATTAAAAAGTTATTTCAAAGATAGATTGCTTGGTTGATTATCAATTAGTTAGTGTTTTCGCCGTCAATTTGGACAAACAAACTTCGTTTTCAGGGGTACTCTGCAATCAGCTTGTGCCTGTTCCCCTGACGATCACAATCCGGATGCGGGTTAGGCTAAACAAATATGGCCAGGGAACCGGCTTGTTGAGATTCTTGCAAAGCGCCTTTTATAATTCATTGATTAAGAGGTCATTGGTGTGCGCTTTGATAAAACAGGATGAGACGTATCCTAACGCGATTATTCGTAACTTTGCACTGATATTTACATATATCGGATTTTTTCGATTGACATACGCATGAGAAAGCATTATATTATCTTTCTTTTAACGGCATTGATTTTTTGCGCCTGCGGGAGCCGGGAGGCGGCTAAGACTTTGGCAGATGTGGGGGCTTATATCAATGAGCGGCCGGACAGTGCGTTGAATGTTCTTCAATCGATGTCTGAAAGGAATTTGAACACGCGGGAGTTGAAGGCGCGGCATTCGCTTCTGTATACGATGGCGTTGGACAAGAACTACATCGACACAACAGATATTGGTGTAATTTCCCCGGCATTCGACTTTTTTTCGAGGCATGGGAATCCGGCTGATAAGATGGCTGCCTGCTTTTACTATGGTGTTATTCATCAAAACAGGAAGGAAGATGACCGGGCGTTGTATTATTATTCCATGGCGCTTGAGGATTCCTCTGCTGTTCGGGATAACCGCTGCAAAGAATTGGTTAATTCGGCCATTTCAAATGTGTATTCCCGAAGTCATAACAGTCCTCAGGAATTAAAATACGCGCTGGATGCGTTGAAGTACGGAAGAATGGCTGGAGACAGTGTCGGCATCTGGTCTGAAACCGGACATTTGGCTGCATGCTATGCCAATATGTATATGTGGGATGATGCGGAGAGGATGTACAACGAATTCTTTTCCATGCCAGTGTACGACACCCTAACGTATTACCGCCGAAAAGTCAATCACGCGAAAGCGATATTGCTGGGGCCTCAGCCTGATGCAAAGCGTTGTATTAGGATTCTTGAGGAGGCTGCCCGTCATAATCCCTTGTCTGTAGAAGGCTACTGCCTTTATGCAGCAGCTCTTCAGTTATCGGGTAATGAGCAAGCAGCCGACATTATTATAGGACAACTCGAATCCATGGCAGGTGACAACGAAATCTTAAAGTTGTGGAGATATAGAATCAGAAAAAATCAAGGCAGAGACAAGGAAGCGTTGGCCGATCTGGAGAGCTCCCTGGCTGCACAGGATTCCATTGTCACAAAAGCCCTGTATCAATCTTTGCTTCAGGCCCAGCAGGACTTTCTTATGGCCGATACGGCGAGATTGAAGAATGAAAATGCACTAGAGAAGCAGCGCATCACTTTCATTATCATCATTGCATTGCTCGCGATTGCTTCCCTGGTCCTGCTTTACGAGCGGAAACGGAATCACCTGAACAGGAAGATAGAGCAGTTGACATCCCTCGGTGTGGAGTCGCAAAGAATGCTCGAGCTTCAAAACGCACAGTCTGAAACCGAACTCAAGCAGAAGGAGGCGGCGCTTTTAGCGCTCCGAAAGGAGTTCGCATCCATGTATAAGGCTCAGTACAAAACGTTGAACGATTTGTGCGCTGCTTATTGGTCGCCCATCAAGAGGGACAAGAAGGAAATGATTTATGAAGAAGCCCTGCGGCAGATAAGCGTCATCGGCCAGGATGTGGATTCCCAGAACAAGTTTATGGCCATCGTGAATCAGTCCCTGGACGGTATCATCGATAAACTCAAGGCAGATCTTCCCGACCGTCAAGAGCGGGACTTCCGCTTCCTTGTGCTACTCATAGTGGGGTTCGATGCCAAGACCATCGCCAATCTCACAGGTTATACAGTAGGGACGGTTTACACAAAGAAGAACCGACTGAAAGCAGAAATCGCGGCCTTAGCCTCGCCGAGCAGGGATTTCTACCTGGAATACATAGACTAAAGAGATGATGTTGACATGAAGAACAGCCTTTCCTTCTTGCTCTTGATGCTATAAATGCAAAGTTTTGTGCTACAGGAAGTTAAATATAAATAATATAGTATATGAAAATTAAAAAGTTATTTCTGACCATCCTCTTTACGACATCGGTCCTTTGCCTCAATGCACAAAAGAAAGGCGATTTTTCGCTAGGGCTTTCTGCCGGGATTTCGTATACAGATGCTACGACATTGTCAAAGACAACAATGAGCGGAAACACGGATAATAACTCGGTTTACTCATTCGGTGTTTCAGCCTCGCCCGAAATCGGTTATTTTATCGTCGACAATTTGAAAATTTCCTTATCAGGCGGCTATGCTCTACAATCCGAGAGAAAAGAGGGCACATATGGAGGAGTGGAGCCAAAGATGTCCACAGGAGTTTTCGCGATAGGCCCAAGTGTCTCATACTATCTGAAGGTAGCACGGGGACTGTATTTTACACCTGAGATAGGCGCATTCTATGCGTTTGGAACGACAAAACAGCGGGACATCTCCCTTATTTTTTCAGGTTCGGCAGGAGATCCCCAAAACATAACCGCTACTGTAGGCATCTCTGATTTCTCGACCGAATTGCATGGATTTGAACTGGCCGCAAACCTGTTTGCCTTGGAATACAAACCTTCAGACAGAATCGGCATTGCTGTTTCCTTCGGCCAGATTGAATATGTTTCCTTGTTGGGAGAAGACAAAGAAAAAAAGATCAGTATTGACAGTCAGACGATTGGCTTCCGAATGAATACATCCGCTGTTGTCGGGCTGCGCTTCTACCTGTAAGATAAAAGGGAACTATTTACTTGTTGTCCACAGAAACTCCGTAAATAGGTTTTTATTTGTATTTCTGTTTCATTCGTTTCAACAACTATAGTTTAGTATGCGACAGGACATTTTTTACATTCTGCTTTATTGTTTGCTTGTCATTTCATGCTCAAATAATACGAGTAGGGTGCCATGGGCTGTTCGCAAATGGCAAAGAGAACATAGAGTGCCTGGAAAGATAATCAAATATAGAATAGAATCGGCACAAAAAGATTCCCTGAGATTCAAGAACATGGTCTTGGAGGAAATGACTGTAAATGCTTGTTTGCTTATAAACGGAATGCCAACTGAAATGTATGAATATGGCGATACAATAGACATTCTTTATGCCGGACCAGAAAAAGCACCGGCGGAGGGAGTTACGTACACATTCGTCAGAGATAAGTTTTATTCATATACTGTTGATTGAAGAGCCCGCTTCCCCCCGTCCATTTTGGACAACAGGTATATAATTCCCAAAAGAATCTGCAAAGACATCATTATTACCTTATCCAAGATTACACTTCAAAGTAATGAACAAAGTACAAGGACTTCTTCTGCTATTAATAGTTGCTATCCTATCAAGTTGTGGCTCAGCCAAGAGATCTACTTCAACAATTGTTGGTGGCGACTACGATGCGGCTAAAGACATCACATCATATTTTGTCTTTCCTTATGGCCAAGTCAATCTGCCGGGCAAATGGGAAAAAGGCACCTATAATAGCAGTTCACGACAACAGTTTTTCCATAATCAGGATTCCGTTATTGTTGCTGTATCTTTTGGGCCTTGCGACAGATACGAGTTCAACAAAGATGGAGCGCTAAAGGGATACGAGTTTGTTGAAGCGTACTACAAATGGGATTCGGAATACTTCGTCTCAAACGGGCTTGAGAGCAGGTTTATCGAATCGGACAATACGAAGAACTGCCTCCTATACAGAGTGTTTGGAAAAGGTTTTGATACATATATTCTCCTCGGGGAAAAGAACGGGATGGCAAATAACTACTCTATTCATGCCACCGACAAATGGACCGAGAGCGAGAAGATTCAATTCCTGAAAAGCCTTTTCTAATTGGGTGGGCTCAAGATTTTTTGGCTATCCGAAATCTTAGGTTGAGATAATCTTATATGTAAGAATCCTCTGAAGATAGGGTAAGGTTGAAATACCTTGTCTCACCTTCATCGTGTGGTTGCAATCTATGGTTGGAGGCACGACAGCCGAGGCTGGGGCCCGGTCGCCGGCACTTTCGATGAAAATGGGAAGGGTGGTTGTTTCCATAATTAACAGAATTTGTATTTTTGCAATTACATATTTCACTGATAAATCGAAATTCCCAGTTGGAATCCAAATAAAAGTTGTAAATATTTTCAGCCTTTTCAATAACTTGCTCTAAATCAGTCGTTTTAAGAATGATTGATTTGGGGCAAGGCAATAATTATCCATCGGTCTCATAGAGATCGATACATGAAAGACTCATAAAATCCTCGGTAAACAAACTTCCCAAAGCGGACATC
>ODAJ012168792.1_pt1 | contig 12878 bp, 9 predicted proteins | sample 1539241 | NCBI WGS metagenome assembly ODAJ01 (sample SAMN02144231, study PRJEB22623) | gut metagenome | biome: sheep rumen | host: Ovis aries | place: New Zealand | reverse complement strand
GGCAATAATTTGCGGTTTTTTTAGTTATCAAAAAATAGAAACTTAAAAAGCGAAATTTTATGGATATCAACAATCTTCCCATCGACGAGAGCGCCAAGCTGAATGCGAAGGCATGGCTAGAAGGTGAATACGACGAGGCCACGAAGCAGGCCATCCGCGACATGGCGGAGCAGAACCCGAACGAGCTCAACGAGAGTTTCTATCGCACGCTGGAGTTCGGCACCGGCGGCTTGCGCGGCATCATGGGTGTGGGCACCAACCGCATGAACAAATACACGGTGGCGATGGCTACCCAGGGGTTGGCCAACTATGTGAGGAAGGTCAACGCCGGCGAGCAGGAGCTGCGTGCGGCGGTGAGTCACGACAGCCGCAACCACAGCCGCGAGTTTGCGGAGATCACGGCCCATGTGCTGGCCGCCAACGGCTACAAGGTGTATCTTTTCGACGGCATGCGTCCCACGCCGGAGCTGAGTTTCGCCGTGCGCCACTTCAAGTGCCACACGGGCGTGATGGTCACGGCCTCGCACAATCCGAAGGAGTATAACGGCTACAAGGCCTACTGGAGCGACGGCTGCCAGCTGACGGCGCCGCACGACACAGCGGTGATCGACGAGGTGCTGAAGATCAAGAGCGTGGGCGATGTGAAGATGACGTGTGGCGAGCAGAACATCACCATCATAGGCGAGGAGGTGGATAAGGCCTTCCTGGCCCGCGTGGAGGCCAACAGCCTCAATCCCGAGGTGATCAAGAAGCACCACGATGTGAAGATTGTCTATACGCCGCTTCACGGCACGGGCATCACCCTCATACCGAGGATGCTGAAGCAGCTGGGGTTCACCAACGTGAATGTGGTGGAGGCGCAGGCGGTGCCGGACGGCAACTTCCCCACCACGCCGAGCCCGAACCCGGAGGAGAAGGCGGCCATGAAGATGGCCGTGGATCTGGCCAAGGAGATCGACGCCGACATCGTCTTCGCCAGCGACCCCGACGCCGACCGCGTGGGCGTGGCGGTGAAGCGCCCCGACGGGGAGTGGATGCTGCTGAACGGCAACCAGACGATGAGCGTGCTGTTCTACTACATCGTCAAGCAATGGCAGGAGAAGCAGCTGCTGACGGGCAACGAGTTCATGGTGAAGACCATCGTCACGAGCGAACTGCCCGCCGACATCGCCACACGCGCCGGCATCAAGATCTACGATGTGCTGACGGGCTTCAAGTTTATCGGCGCCAAGATACTGGAGCTGGAGGGCGTGGAGCAGTTCATTGCCGGCGGCGAGGAGAGCTACGGCTACATGATCGGCGACTTTGTGCGCGACAAGGATGCCGTGGCGGCGTGCTCGATGATTGCGGAGATAGCCGCCTGGGCGCGGGAGCAGGGGAAGACCTTCTTCGATGTGCTGGTGGATATCTACAAGGAGTACGGCTTCTACAAGGAAGGGCTGGTGAGCGTGGTGCGCAAGGGCAAGAGCGGCGCCGAGGAGATACAGCAGATGATGCGCGACTACCGCACGAATCCGCCTGCCGAGATCGACGGCGAGAAGGTGGTTTGCATCAAGGACTACCAGGTGCTGGAGAGCAAGGACCTGGTGAGCGGCAAGGTGACCAAGATAGACCTGCCGAAGAGCAACGTGCTGCAGTTCTTCACGGAGAAGGGCAACAAAATCACCGTGCGCCCCAGCGGCACGGAGCCCAAGATCAAGTTCTACTTCGGTGTGAAGGGCGAGCTGTGCTGCAAGGAATGTTTCGACAAGACCAACGATGCGCTCGACGGCAAAATTGAGAGCATCAAGAAAAGCATGAATCTGGTATGAAAAATCTTGGATGGTATCTTTTCTTCGCCCTGTTGCTGGGCGATATCGTAGCGGTGGTGATGCTCCGTCTGGGAGTGACGCTGAAGGTGGTGGTGACGGTTGCCGCCTTGGTGAGCGCCATATTGGCGGTGGTGATGTTCTTTGCCGGCAACGCCCACCAGCGGAGCAAGAAGCGCGAGCAGGAGGCCGCGGCCAAACTGGCCGCGTTGCAGGAGCAGGTGGAAGGAAGCCCCAAGACGGATGAACCTGCCAAGTAAGATACTGGAGCAGTCGGTGGAGCAGCTGAGCACGCTGCCGGGCGTCGGCAAGCGGTCGGCGTTGCGCTATGCCTTGCATCTGATGCAGGAGGACGAGCAGTCGGTGCGGGACTTGGCCGACGCGCTGGTCGCGTTGAAAACCCGTATGTATCATTGCCGCCATTGCCACAACGTGAGCGACACGGAGGTGTGCCCCATCTGCTCATCGGAGAAGCGCCAGCGAGGCATCGTCTGCGTGGTGGAGAACGTGCAGGACGTGATGGCTGTGGAGAACACGCAGCAATACCGGGGTTTGTACCATGTGCTGGGCGGCGTCATCTCGCCCATCGACGGCATCGGCCCGGGCGACCTCGAGATAGCGTCGCTGGTCAGGCGGGTGGAGACGGGCGACCCCTACCCCGTGGAGGAGGTCATCCTGGCCTTGCCCACCACGATGGAGGGCGACACCACCAACTACTACATCAACAAGCTGCTGCAGCCGCTGGGTGTGAAGATCACGACCTTGGCGCGCGGCGTGGCGGTGGGCGACAGCCTGGAGTATGCCGACGAGATCACGCTTGGCCGCAGCATCGCACACAGAATACCGTTTGAAGGATGAAGACAATACTGATTGCATTTACTTTGCTGACCCTGCTGGGTTGCGGCAGTAGGAAACCTGCCGACACTCCTCCCGTGTTGCCTGAGCCCAAGCCGGAATACACGCTGGAGGAGAACATCGGCGCGATGCTGCTGGTGGGCTTCCGCGGCACGGAGGTGGATAGCACCAGGAACCCCGAGATTGTCGGTGCCTTGCGCGACTACCATGTGGGCAGCGTGATACTGTTCGACTATGACGTACCCACCGGCACCCGAGGCCGCAACATCAAGGATGCCGAACAGCTGAAGCGGTTGTGTAGGCAGCTGCGGGCATTCAACGCCGACCTGCTGATAGGCATCGACCAGGAGGGAGGCTATGTAAGCCGCCTGAGCACACGCTACGGCTTCCCGGCCATACCGTCGGCCCAGAAATGCGCTGCCAAGGGCGACGACACGGTGCGCTACTATGCCGACCTGACGGGCAGGATGCTGGAGGAGATAGGCATCAACCTCGACTTCGCCCCTGTGGCCGACGTGAATGTCAATCCCCGCTGCCCCGTCATAGGAGGCATCGAGCGCAGCTTCTCAGGTGATCCCGCCGTGGTGCGCCGCTGCTGCCTGATATGGAGCGAGGAGCTGCTCGGCCACAATGTTGTCAGCTGTTTCAAGCATTTCCCCGGCCACGGAAGTGCCACGGGCGACACCCACAAAGGGCTTGTCGATGTCACCGACACGTGGCAGCGCTGTGAGCTGGAGCCTTACCGCGACCTGCCGAGTGCCAATATGATGGTAATGACGGCCCATGTTGTCAACCGCAAGCTTGACCCCACGGGCTTGCCGGCCTCGCTCTCGCCGAAGATTACCGCCTACCTGCGCGACACGCTCGGCTTCCAAGGTGTCGTCGTCACCGACGACCTGGCCATGGGTGCCATCGTGCAGCAGTACAGTTTCGAGAAGGCCATCCGCATGGCTGTGTTGGCGGGTGCCGACCTGCTGTGTCTGAGCAACAACGGCGGCACATATGATGTCAATATGGTGCCTCGCGCGGTGAAGGTCATCAAGCAGATGGTGGCCGACGGCGAGATCACCGAGGAGCGTATCCGTCAGAGTGCCGACAGGGTGCGGTCCTGCGGGCTTCGATTATAGCGGCTGTGACCTTTTTTTACAATGGAAAAGAAAAAAAAGTGTATATTTGCACCTATCAAACGAAGGATAAATAAAAACTAAATACTTGAACGTTATGGCAAAAGAAATGAATGACGCAGAGGCGACAAAGCTTGAAAAGCTGAAAATACTGCAGAGCACGCTTGACAAGATAGAGAAGAGTTATGGCAAAGGATCGATCATGAAGTTGGGCGATCGTCCGGAAGAGGAGCCGGATGTGATTTCGACGGGCAGTATCAGTCTTGATATGGCATTGGGCGTGGGCGGTTTCCCGCGAGGCCGCGTCATCGAGATCTATGGACCTGAATCTTCCGGTAAGACGACCTTGGCCATCCATGCCATCGCCGAATGCCAGAAGAAGGGAGGCATAGCCGCCTTCATAGATGCCGAGCATGCCTTCGACAGTTTCTATGCCAAGAAGCTGGGTGTCGATATCAACAACCTTCTGGTGTCGCAGCCCGACAACGGGGAGCAGGCCCTCGAGATTGCCGACAACCTCATCCGTTCCGGCGCCATCGACATCATCGTCATCGACTCTGTGGCCGCCCTGACCCCGAAGGCCGAGATCGACGGCGACATGGGCGACAGCAAAGTGGGACTCCAGGCACGTCTGATGAGTCAGGCGATGCGCAAGCTCACCGCCACCATCAGCAAGACCAACTGCTGCTGCATTTTCATCAACCAGTTGCGTGAGAAGATAGGGGTGCTGTTCGGCAATCCCGAGACAACCACCGGTGGCAACGCGCTGAAGTTCTACGCCTCGGTGCGTATCGACATCCGCCGCATCCAGGCAATCAAGGACGGCGACCAGAATATCGGCAACCGAGTGAAGGTGCGTGTGGTGAAAAACAAGGTGGCCCCTCCGTTCCGTCAGTGCGAGTTCGACCTCATGTTTGGCGAAGGTATCAGCAAACTGGGTGAGATTATCGACCTGGGCGTGGATTTGGATATTGTTCACAAGAGCGGCTCCTGGTTCAGCTACGGCGATGCCAAGTTGGCACAAGGCCGGGAGGCATTGAAGCAGTTGCTGCGTGACAATCCCGAGCTCTGCGACGAGTTGGAACAGAAGATTCGGGCAGCACTCAAGGAGAAAGCAAACAACGAGTGATGAAACGGATATTGGTGACAGCGGTGCTTCTGCTCCTTGCGGGCGTGGCGGTGGCTCAGAAGCCGGCCGGCGACCGTAATGTGCTGGGTGCACCTGTCTATTATGACACCCTCGGCAATGTGCGAGGCAGCAAAGCGTCCAGCGAAGGGAAGGTTACTCTGCCGAAGCATCATTACTTCAACAAACTGAGTAATGACTATAATTCGATGTTTCTGGAGATAGACGGCTGGTTTGGCGGCGACATCGCTCTGGGAGGCAGCTTTACCTGGCTTCCCGAGCGGTGGGGCTTCTACGGCAAAGGCCTCCTCGGGGCGCGGAGCAACTATTTCGCTGCGGGTCCTGCGCTGCGGTTGTCCGGCTACGGTGGAGGTCTCGACTGGCATCTTTACGGCGGTGTAGTCATCAGCAGTCGTCTGGGAGGCGAGTTGGGGCTGCGGATGGCGTTGCCGAAATGGAGAGGCTCCTCCTTCTGCTGGGAGTCGTTGTCGATAGGAGTGGCACAGGTGGGACGTCGCACGTTTTTCACTTGTGGCATGAGTCTGGGACTGTTTGCTGCCACAGCCACGGCAGCCTTTCTTTGGTGGTAGGATAGCATGTATGTAATTGACGAAGAACGCGAGGAACGCGAGATACAAGCCAAGTACGACGAGTTGATTGCCGCTTGCCGGGAACAGAGGCCGTTGCAGCCTAACGAGGAGGCGGACATTCTGCGTGCATTCCGCATGGCCAAGACGGCTCATGCCGGTACACGCCGTAAAAGTGGCGAGCCGTATATCTTCCATCCCTTGGCGGTGGCTCTCATTGCAGTCAAGGAGGTGGGCTTGGGCCCCATCGCCGTGGTCAGCGCCTTGCTGCATGATGTGGTGGAGGACACCGATATCACCCTCGACGAGTTGCGTATGGTTTTTGGCGACCGCGTGGCTACAATCGTCGATGGATTGACCAAGATAGACGATGTGATGGTCATCCAGCAGGCCGAGAGCAAGCAGGCTGAGAACTACCGCAAGATATTGCTGTCGATGTGCAACGACGCATACGTCATCTTCCTCAAACTCTGCGACCGTCTGCACAATATGCGTACTCTCGGTTCGATGAAGGACACGAAGAAACTGATCATCGCCAGCGAGACGTCCTACCTCTACATACCTTTGGCCCATCGCCTGGGACTTTACACTATCAAGACAGAGCTCGAAGAGTTGGTGATGCGCTATACCAACCCTGAGAAATATGCTGAAATCGAATCCAAGATAGCCGCGACTGCCGGCACAGGCGAGAAGCTCAGGGTGTGCCTCTATGAACCTGTATGCCAAATGCTCGACCAGGCGGGTTATCAATATACGGTCAAAACCCGGGTCAAGTCGGTTTACAGTTGCTGGAAGAAGATTGAAAACAAGCATGTGGCTTTCGAGGAGATTTACGACCTCTATGCCATGCGCATCATCCTGAAGGGTATTCCCCGAGAGCATGAGAAGGAGGAGTGCTTCAAGGTCTATGCCATGATTTCCGGCACCTTCGACCCCAATCCCAAACGCTTCCGCGACTGGATTACGCATCCCAAGAACAACGGATATGAAAGTCTCCAAACTACCGTGATGACCCCCATCGGGCGTTGGGTGGAGATACAGATACGTACCGAGCGCATGGACACCATTGCCGAGAAGGGAATGGCCGCCCATTTCCTCTACAAGGAGGCTCATCCTGAGGAGCATATCGAAAGCAACCCTGTTGAAGAGTGGCTGGCGCAAATCCGCACCTCCCTTGAGCAGAGTGACAAAAGTGCCCTCGACCTTGTCGAAGAATTCAAGGAGGCGCTCTATACAAAGGAGATATACCTTTTCACCCCCCATGGCAAGACCATCACGCTGCCCTCACGCAGTACGGTGCTCGATTTCGCCTATGCCATCCATTCCGCCCTCGGCCACCATTGTATCGGAGCCAAGGTCAATGCCCGGGTGGTCAGCCGCAGCGAGCGCCTGCACACGGGTGACCAGGTGCAAGTGCTCACCACAGAGAACACCATCCCCACCGAAGAGTGGCTTGGAGAGTGCCAGACTTCCCACGCCCGCGATGCCATCAAGGACTTCCTGCGGTCGAGTCGTAAGAAATATCTCGCCGAAGGCAAGCGACGTCTGGGAGAATACCTCAAGAAACTCAACATCAAGAACAACCCGCAGAACTTCGGGCAACTCAAGCGTTTCTTCAACCAGCCGTCGGACATTGACCTCTACTACGATATTGCAATAGGAACCATCGGCGAGCATAGCATTGCCGAGTGTTTCGGCAAGGCGCGTCCCGCACCGCAGCTTTTCTTCCTCGACAAGTACAAGGACCTTTTCGGTGTTCCTGCGTCCAAGGAGGCTATCCCTGAAACACCGCTGCCGTCGCGTCCCTTCCTGCTCGACCGTGAGTATGAGGACTATCCTACCGAAACGGCACCGTGCTGCAAGCCTGTTCCGGGCGATCAGGTGGTGGGTATTGTCCAGGATGGCAAAATCATGGTTCACCGTACTAACTGCCGCCAAGCCATGAACGAGATGGCCAACCACGAAAACCACACCGTCCGTGCCAAGTGGCGCCCCGGTGGAGAGCTTTCCCTGCTCACCGGCATCGCCCTCACGGCCATCGACAACAAAGGCCTGCTGCAGGAAATCACACGCCATATCTCCGAAGAACTGGACCTCAATATGCGCGCCATCACCCTGGAAGCCTCCGAGGGTGTGGCTCGTGGCATCATCATGCTCTACGTCAACGATGTAGATAGCCTTAACGGACTGATAGACAAACTGAAATCAATAGATGGAGTCGAAGACGTACACCGCATTTGAACGCCTCAGCGGCATCCTCGACACCCTCCGTCGCGAGTGTCCGTGGGATCGTGTGCAAACCCTTGAGAGCCTGCGCCACCTCACCATCGAAGAGGTTCACGAGTTGTCGGAAGCGGTGGTATCGGGCGACACCACCCAACTCAAGAAAGAGCTTGGCGACCTGGCTATGCACGTCATGTTCTACTGCAAGCTGGCCGAGGAGGCCGGGCTTTTCACAACGGCAGATATGTACAACGCCATCTGTGACAAGCTTGTGGCGCGCCACCCCTTTATCTACCACAAGGAAGACTATCACGGCGAAAGTTGGGAGCAGCTGAAAATGCGCGAGAAAGACCGCCGCGGGGTCCTCGACGGAGTGCCCGATTCGCTGCCTTCCCTCATCAAGGCCCAGCGTATGCAGGACAAGGTGGCCGGAATGGAAGGCGAAGAATGGAGAGTGGAGAGTGGAAAGTGGAAAGAAGAGATGACCGAAGAGGAGTTTGGCGACTACCTCTTCTCCCTCATCGACTGGGCGCGTCGTCACGGCATCAACGCCGACGATGCACTCTGCGGTGCCAACCACCGTTTCAAAGAGAAGATTGAAAGCAAACAAGAATAAAACACAGATACGACATGGATTTCAAGATCAATACCATAGAAGAGGCCATTGAAGACTTCCGCCAAGGCAAGTTCGTGATTGTCGTCGATGACGAGGACCGTGAAAACGAAGGCGACTTCATCATGGCAGCCGAGAAAATCACTCCCGAGCATGTCAATTTCATGCTCAAGAACGGGCGCGGAGTGCTCTGCGCACCCATTACCGAACAGCGCTGTCACGAGTTGAACCTCGACATGCAGGTGCACGACAACACCTCGCTCCTCGGCACCCCCTTCACCGTGACGGTCGATAACCTCAAGGACGGCTGCACCACAGGCGTCTCCATGCACGACCGCGCCAGCACCATCCGGGCCCTGGCCGACCCCGCCACCAAAGCTGACGACTTGGGTCGCCCGGGTCATATCAACCCCTTGCGTGCCCGCAACGGGGGTGTGCTCGTCCGTGCCGGCCACACCGAGGCCGCCGTCGATCTGGCTCGTCTCGCAGGTCTCTATCCCGCGGGTGCCCTTATCGAAATTATCAACGACGACGGCACCATGGCCCGTATGCCCCAGTTGCAGGAAGTGGCCCATAAATTCGGTTTCAAGATCATCACCATCAAGGACCTCATCGCCTACCGTGTAGCTCACGAAACCCTCATCCGCCGCGAGCAGGAGGTGTTCCTGCCCACCCGGTGGGGCAACTTCCAGCTCATCGCCTACACCCAACTCGACAACGGCAGTACCCACATGGTGCTCAAGAAGGGCGACTGGGAGGAAGGCGAACCTGTGCTGGTGCGTGTCCACAGCAGCTGTGCCACCGGCGACATTTTCGGCTCCTGCAAGTGCGACTGCGGCGACCAGCTGCACCGTGCGATGGAGATGATCGACGCCGAAGGCAAGGGCCTCATCGTCTATATGAGCCAGGAAGGGCGTGGCATCGGCTTGGTCAACAAGCTGAAAGCTTACCACCTGCAGGAGATGGGCTATGATACGGTCGATGCCAACCTCAAACTTGGCTTCAAGGCCGATGAGCGCGACTACGGCATCGGCGCCCAGATTCTTCGTGACCAGAAGGTCACCAAGATGCGTCTTGTGACCAACAACCCGGTGAAGCGCACAGGTCTTGAAGGCTATGGTCTCGAGGTGACCGAGATTATTCCCATCGTCATCGAACCCAACCAATACAACGAGAAATACCTGAAAACCAAGCAAGACCGTATGGGGCACGAATTGCACCTCGGCGAGTAGGCAGGTGCTTGTTTTTTTGAAGGTCGTTTTTAACGGGCTGATTCTTAGGGATATGTTTCCTATGCCCTAGTGCTACCCTAGTGTTACCCTAGTACTAACCTGGTACTACCTTAGGGTTATGCACTAGGGTGGAATGGTGGCAGCTGTTTCTTGCCGGGTGGTTGATGGAAGAACAGAGGAATGGGAGGAAATTAGGTTTTTAAATATCCATATTATTTTTTTTTCGTATATTTGCCTCTGTCCCCTTGTGGAGCAGGGGAACAGAAATTTTTGTGCAAACGATACAATATTAACTAAATACTAGGATTATGAAGAAAAAAGTATTCAAGAGATTGTTGCTTGCGGCGCTGCTCGTAGTGCCGTGGGCGGCGACGGCTCAGTTGACGCTGCCCGTCACGATGGATTTCGAGAATGAGACGGCCTACAACAGCTGGAGTGTGGTGAACGGTGCCGGCGGCACAGGGAGAAGCAGCGATAACGCCCGCAACGGGGCCTATTGCTTCAAGTTCTTTTACAGTACCAATCCGCCGCAGTATCTGATTTCTCCCGAACTGAGCCCCCTTACGGCTCCGGCACAGGTGGAGTTCTGGTACAAAGCAGGAATGAGCTACTACACGGAAACATTCATGCTGGGTTGGTCATCGACCACCAGCGCCCCTGAAGCATTTACCTGGGGGGCCGAGGTGTCCACCAATTCCACCAACTACCAGAAGTTTGAAGGAATTGTCCCGGCCGGCACGAAGTATGTGTGCATCAAATACACGGCTAACGACCAGTATTTTCTCTACATCGACGACATCGTCATACAAGACCCGCCCACCTGTCTGGCTGTCACCGGCTTGACTGCCGGAGCTGCCGACAGCGCGAGCATCACCCTCAGTTGGAATGACGAGATGAACACCGGAGCCTCCTACAGCGTGGCCTGCTGGGCAGCCGGCGACACCACGTGGCTGACCTCTGCCACCACCTCATTGATGGTGGGCAACCTGGACGCCAGCACGGCTTATCACTTCTTGGTGCGTGCCATCTGCTCGGCCACCGACTCGTCGGCAGCCGTCAGCGGCACTTTCCGTACCGAATGCGGACAGATTACCTTGCCCTATATTGTCGATTTCGAGGATGCCGCCTACAACGGTGCATGGTACCCCTGCTGGGACAGCGTTATCCATGCCGGCACCGACCCGTCGGTGAACGACCAGAACTCGCCTGCCAACCACACCCCGGACGGCACATACGCCATGTATCTGCAAGGTAACAGCAGCCAACCGTACAACCTGGTGGTATCGCCCCGTGTGCCGCTGCCCGGCGACCAGATATTCGTCAGTTTCTGGGCGCGCCGAGCCTCGAATTGCTGGATTAAAGCCGGTGTTATCACCAACCCTCACGACACGAGTACCTTCATCCCCTTGGCAGAGGTGGGAAGCAACAGCTGGGAAGAATATTCTTTCAGCACCGCCGGCCTTGACCCCAATGCCACGTATTATGTTGCGTGGATGGGTTATGGATATGGTTACTATGGAACTACGTTTATCGGCAAGTTCGACGATGTAGTCATCCGTCAAGACAATGGCTGCAACAAGCCCAATATGGCGGTGGTCGATAGCGTGGGACCCTACACGGCATATTTGACTTGGACCACCGGCGGCGCCAGCGCCACGTCCTATGACTTGCTCTACGGTACGACGAACAACATCGACAATGCTATGGTGGAGACCGTCAACGACCTGAACGATACGGTACATTATGCGCTTGGCGGCCTGCTTCCGCAGACGACCTACTATGTCTGGGTGCGCACCAACTGCGGCAGCGATGCGTCGGATCCAAAACCGTTTGGAAGCCTTACCACCCAGATGACCTGTGCGCCTGTGATCAATGCGACGATGGGGAATATCAGTTATACCGCCGCCGTCATCAACTGGGCCTATGACAGCACTGTGGGCTTCCCCACGGGCGGAGTGCGGATTGTCATGACGGATAACACCGATGCCGATGCAGCTCCGGTTGAAGTCGATGTGACGGGTACCGCCTACACGCTCGGCAACTTGCTGCCCGGCCATAGTTACACGGTCATGCTGCGCAATTACTGCGACGTCGGGGACCAAGTCGATACCGCTGGCGCTGTCAGTGTGACCTTTATGACAACCTCGTGTGCAGAGGTGGCAACCGATAACTCCTCCAATACTAGCATTCCTACGAACACCTACTACAATTACTCCTATGCCCAGGCCATCTACACCGTCGCCCAGATGCCCGATATCGACACTATCCACGGCCTGGCTTTCATGGCAAACACAGCTGTGAACAACAACATCCGCACGGTGGATGTCTATATGGGGCACACCTCTTTAAGCGCATTCCCTAACGACAACGGATGGATACCTTACGACAGCTTGACCCGTGTGGCCAGTAATGTCACCATCGATGTCACCAGCACAGGATGGAAATCTATCCCCTTCGACACCGCCTTTGTCTATGATGGCATCCGCAACCTGGTGATTGCCGTCGATGACAACACGGGTTCTTGGAAGAACAGTCCTCAGTGGGCGTCTGTGGCGGCTACATCACAACAAGGTCTTGCCACATCCAGCGACGGAACTGATTATCAGCCTTCCGATCCAGGCAGCGGCACTTTGCAGAACAATATTCCTGCCGTGAGTTTCATGGCCTCTTGCGAGGTGCCCGAATGCTTCGCTCCCATGCTGAGTTTTGATGTTGTCGATAGCACAAGCATCAGCGTCAACTGGGTGAGTGTTGGTACGGAGAGCGAGTGGGCCGTGGGTATAAAGAGCGGTACAGGTGCCATCAATTGGAGTGCTTCCAGCGTGACCGACACATTCTATACCTTCTCGGGGCTCAATGCCAATACGATCTACGATATCTATGTTGGTTCGCTATGCAATGGCGACACTCTTGTGTCCACGCTAAGTGCGAAGACTCTTTGTGGATCGATGGGATTACCCTTCAGCACCAGTTTCGAAGGGGATGCGATGGATGCAGTTCCTTCGTGCTGGACAGTTCTCAGCAGCTATTCCTATGGTCGCTTTGACTATGCTACGTATAGTTATATCTATACGGATTATCCGGTGGTGTCCGATGGGGCCAACTCGGGCAGCCATTCACTGGGCTTTGTCTCGGAGAATGTGAGCACCCTCATTGCCAGTAGCGCCTTGCCTGCCAACGGCGAGTCGTTGGTGGTGGGATTCTGGGCACGGACCGATGATGGCAATGGCTACACAACACTTACCCTGGAAGCAGGACTGATGACCGACCTCACCGACGACAGCACATTCGTGCCTATGATCACTCTCAC
>ODAJ012142775.1_pt1 | contig 12881 bp, 12 predicted proteins | sample 1539241 | NCBI WGS metagenome assembly ODAJ01 (sample SAMN02144231, study PRJEB22623) | gut metagenome | biome: sheep rumen | host: Ovis aries | place: New Zealand | reverse complement strand
TCAATCAAGTCAACATCCCTGTCTAAATAAAAAAAACCGGAAATCCAGATCTCTGGACTTCCGGTCAAGAGCGATAGACGAGGCTCGAACTCGCGACCTCCACCTTGGCAAGGTGGCGTACTACCAACTGTACTACTATCGCATTTATACCTGCCTGCGCATTCCTGCAACAGACAAGTAATATACTATCCAAACCAGGGGTTTTTGTCAACCGCTATTTTTCTTTTCGCACAATATTTTTTCTGTTTTTATATTGTCTGACGATTTGCTCCCGGCTGCGAATCCGCCTTTTCCCCTGCCCCTGCTTTATTTTCCTTCTTTATACAGGCGTGTGCTGTAGGCCAGGATTCCGGCCGCAGTCTTGGCATCCTGAATCTGCCCGCTATAGATTTTTTCAAGCAGGGTATCCAGATCAAAAGCCTCAATCCGGATTTCTTCAGCCTCATCCAGATGCTGGCCGCCTATGGGAATCAGATCCTCTGCCAGATACACATCCGTAAATTCACTGCAATATGCCACCGCCGATCTCAGTTTCAGAAGGAGCGTGATCTTATCGCTTCTGTAGCCTGTCTCTTCCTCCAGCTCTCTGGCTGCCGTAACCGCCGTATCCTCCTGTATGCTGTCTCTTGCGCCTGCCGGAAGTTCCAGTGTCTCCCTGTCGATCGCGGGACGGTACTGATGGATCATCAGAATCCTGCCGTCCGGCAATACAGGTACAATGCAGGCACCGCCGCGTTTATGATCAATATAATCCCATTTCTCAATCCTGCCATCCGGCAGTTCCATTGTATCCCTGTAAAAATCAATCACTTTACCGGGCATGACCAGTTCTCTGCCCACTCTCTTAAGCTTATATTCCATCCTTATCCCCGGAGGATGTCCGTGCGGCATCCTGCTCCCTTTCTAATATACTGGCAAACTGTGAACACTGTTCCCGGAAAGGAATCTCCACCGTTTTTTGAAGCCCCGTTCTATTTCCGGATATATTCCTTTTCTCCAGTATAGCATGATTCTCTGCTGTCGGAATCCCCGGATCTGCCGGTTTGGCGCAACAAATATTAAACAAGTCTGTAAAAAAATCGTAAAATATTCAGAATTCAGGGTGACTTTTCTCCTCTGAATACTGTATACTGTCAGATTAGAGCTATTATAATTTGAAATCACAATTACATTTTCCAAAAGAAATACAGGAGGAATGCAGTATTGATTAAAAAACACTTATCCGGTCTGGTCACAGCTCTGCTTGCAGCCGCCCTGATCGTCTCCGGATGCAGCAGTTATTCAGCAACAACTGCTCCGGAAGAATCTTCCACTTCCGCAGCAGCGTCTGCCGGAGAAACGTCCGGAACCGCAGCCGCAGCCGATGACGGGAGCAGCACTGCAGACGGCACCGGCAGGACCGAAGAAGCACAGGCGCAGAGTACAGAGGAAAGCGCGGCCGCCGCATCCGCGGAAGGGCAGACAGAAACAACCGCCACGATCGTAACGAACAGCGGCAGGCTCCGTGTTCGTTCCGGCCCCGGCGCCAATTATGATATCGTAACCTATCTGAATAACGGAGATACTGTTACGGTCCTTTCCGTAGAGGGAGAATGGGCACAGATCCGCACTGCAGACGGACAGGAAGGCTTTGTATCTACCGCATTTCTGCAGATGAATGAAGCGGATACCGCCGATACTTCCGCCACGGCCTCAGACGCTTCCCAGACAGCTGCCACGGAACCGGCAGACACCGCGTCGACTGCCTCGACTGTGGAAGAAGCAGCATCGGCAGAAACCGCGACGCAGGCAGAAGGTGAGCGGAGCGCTACAGTCTCTACTTCCAACGGCAGACTCCGCGTCCGTTCCGGCCCCGGTGCCGACTATGATATTGTAGCTTATCTGAATGACGGTGACACCGTCACCGTACTTTCCGTAGAAGGTGATTGGGCTAAGATCCGCACTGCGGACGGCCAGGAAGGCTACACTTCTGTTGAATTCCTGAATATCGAAGAGGCCCCTGCCCCGGAAACCGATACACAGGCTGAAAGCGAAAATCCCACCGAAGGCGAAACAGCTGCACAGGAAGCAGAAGGAACCGCCACCATCTCTACGACCAGCGGAAGACTCCGTGTCCGTTCCGGCCCGGGCGCCAATTATGATATCGTCGCTTACCTTTATAATGGAGACACTGTCACGGTTCTGTCCATTGACGGCGAATGGGCAAAGGTCCGTACAGAAGACGGGGAGGAAGGTTATGTTTCCGTATCCTTCCTGGACATGACAGACGACACAGAGAGTACGGAAGCCGCTGCCGTGGATGAAAACGCGGACGATACCGAACCTGCAGAAGAAACCGCAGAGGAAGAGGATCAGGAAACCGCAGAGACCACTGTCGAAGAAGAATCTCAGGAAACTGAGGAACCTGCTGTAGAGGAAGAACCTCAGGAAACCGCAGAAGAAGGCGCAACGGAAGAAATCAGTGCGGCCGCCTCCCGGTACTCCGTCTATGCAGGTGCTGTTTTTGAAGACCTGAGCAATGTGCGGGCTGAAATGAATGAGGATGGATCCTATTATTATGAGGATCTGACCGCCGACGGCGTTACTGTTGTAAACAGCGCTTACACAGGCCGGCTCACCTACACGGAAAACGCCGCCGGCAGCGCAACCGGAGAGGAAGCCGCCGCTGAACCTGCCGATTCCGGTGAAGAAGCGGCAGACGGCGCTACCGGGAACACCGACAGCACATCTCTGGTATCCGCTTATCTGACCAGTGTTCTCAGTGGCAGCGGCATGACCGATATCAGTGATATGACCGTGGAGAAATCGGAAGCCATTGAAGAGAATATCCCTGATGAAGCCAAGGCGGAAGCATGGACCGCCAGCTGGACCATGAAAGCAGAAGGCAATGAGAAAATCTGCCATGGCGCCGTGATCTGTACCGAGACCTTTACCTATGTTTATTACCTTTCCGCTCCTGCCGACCAGGCGGACGCCGTTCAGGAAAAACACATTGAGATCATTAACGGCCTCACATTGATGGATGGCGAAGGCTGATCCTGCAGAACATACAAAGAACTCCCGGATAACTGTCCGGGAGTTCTTTTCTGCTGTTTCAACTATTTCAATATCAGATCTGTCTGCCTGCCTTTCGCCATATCCGTGATCGGAAACTGCCTTCCGTCGCGCCTGTTCTGCCCGTAAAAGCAGTTTCAGCTCAGCTTTCGACCCGGCCTCTGTATCGTTCCCAGGTAAAAACCGCCTGGTCATAAGTCAGGCTGAACTCGTATGTCTCGCTGCCCAATATATCATATTGATCTTCTCCGGGCACCTCGATCTCCATCTCGCAGCTGTAGCGGCCGTTTTCTTCTTTCCGGACATCCATCCGGAACAGCCAGGCGCCGGCCAGATTCCCCAGCAGTTCCTGCAGATCCGCCTCTGACAGGGGCACATCGTCCTCTTCCTTCACCAGAACATTGTCCGCGTTATACATCTTAAACCCTTCTCTGACCGCGGATTCAAGCCTGGCTCCGTGCAGACGTACATCCGTTGTCCCCGCGTAGCTGCGCACATAATGGGTATTCTGACTGTTCTTAACGCCGACGATCAGCGCCTCCAGTTCCATGGATATCCTGTTCTCCCGGATCTCCATCCGGTTCACTGTGCAGTCATCAAAGCCGAAAGTATCTATTTCATCTACTGACTGGAATGCCATTTGTTCTCCTCCTGTCTCTGCAGGCGCCTCCCGTTCCGGCGCTGCAACGCTTCTGCTCTTCAATTGTCAAAAAGGCGTTTCCGCTCATTTTCCGCCACATATATGTGGAATTCAAAGTCTCTCTTATCCTTCTGCTCGATCATATCCAGAATCAATCCCGAAAACAGAGAAATCATGGCCGCAATGACCAGAAAGCCGGATACGATCAGCGTCGGAATCCTGGGAACAAGACCCGTCGCCAGGTATTCTCCGAAAACAGGAATGAACAGAATCAGCGCCAGCAGCAGCATGAACAGTGACATGAATCCAAAAAAGCGCAGGGGCCTGTAATTGCGCAGCATTCTGAAAATGGTCCGCAATACCTTAAAACCATCCTGAAACGTATTCAGCTTGGATTCGCTGCCCTCCGGTCTGTCCCGATACGTGATCACTGTATTTTTCACGTACATGCTCTTATCTACGGCATGGATCGTCATCTCGGTTTCAATTTCAAAGCCTTTGGAAAGCACCGGAAAAGTCTTTACAAAACGATAGGAAAAGGCCCTGTAGCCGGTCATGATATCTTTTACATCAGCGCCGAACATGCCGTTAATGCAGATCCGTACCAGAGAATTGCCGAAATTATGGAAAGGTCTTTTGTTCTCCTGAAAATAAGTGGAAGAAAGCCTGTCCCCAATGACCATGTCCACCCGGTTCTCCAGTACTTCATTCACCATCTCTCTGCCATACTCGGCCGGATATGTATCATCTCCGTCAATCATGATATAGCAGAGGGCGTCTATATCCTGGAACATCCGGCGGACCACATTGCCTTTTCCCTGCTGCCTTTCATAACGGACAACCGCACCAGCTTCCCGGGCAATCTTATCCGTTCCGTCAGAAGAATTATTATCATAAACATAAATAGTTGCTTCAGGAAGCTCCTCTTTCCAGTCCTTTACGACCTTCCTGATTGTTTTCGCTTCGTTATAACAGGGTATTAATACCGCGATCTGGTCTGTATGCATATTCTCTCCCGATGATGATACCCTCCGTTACAACGGTTCTTCGGTCCTCGTCCGATATGGATATCTTTTGCAGATTCTGTTCTATATTATAATGTCAAACAGTTCCGGATGACAATAAAAAAGAGCACCGGCGTCTGATCCCTGCGGATCAGGCAGCCGGTGCCCATATTATAGTCAGTTCTTTTCGGAATCCCGATTCCGGATGATCAATCCTCTACGATACTGTAAACTGTGCCGTCCATATCTACGAACTCACTGATATCCATGCCGTTGCCCATAACATAGAACTTCAGAGTGCCCCTTAACAGTTCAAAATCAGATTCGGAATCTGTGTCGAACATTTCGACCGTCAGATCCTCTGTGTCACCGATCATCTCCTGCAGAGAGGACGCGTAGCCTTCGCCGTCTTCAGCGACCTGATAATCTGTCACGGTATAGAAGCCATCTTCGTTCGGGACCATGTGCATTTTTCCGGGGAAAGCGCCATAGGCCTTCATAACAAGTCTGCCGTCTTCATAGTCGAAGAAGTAGGCCTGGAATTTGCCGTAGAAATCAACTTCTCCGTTCTCGTCCTCCACCGTAAGGATCTCGTTGGGTACAGGAATCAGCAGATCATGGGAATCAAACTGCTCCTTCGCGTATTCCATAAAAGGCTTATAGCTGGCAGTGATTGGAGCGTCACCCTGGGGCTCAAATTCAGGAAAGGACGCTGCCGCGGGCGCTTCCGTAGCTGCCTGGGCTGCTGTCTCTTCGGTCGCTGCTTCGACCGCCGCCGTCTCTTCCGCAGCCGCCTGGTCTGCTTCCTCGGGATGCTGGGCCTGAATGGTCGTGACTGCTTCATTGGAAGGTACTTCTCCGGATGCGGCGGCTCCTTTACTGCACGCTGTTGTCAGAACTGCCGCTGTTACAAGCAGTACCGCAAGTACTGTCTTTTTCATATTTTTCTCCTTCTTTATTATGCTTTTTTATGTAATTTTGATTCTGCCGCTTATAATTCTTCTATTTATAATCTTCTATTTATAATCTTCTATTTATAATCTTCTATTTATAAATGAATGTAATAAATTGAATGCTTCCGCTGTTTCCGATGCTTAATCAGCGTCGTCATCCATGCCTGAAATCTCGGGAACGCCCGCAGCATTCAGGACCATCAGATCATCATCCGACAGTTCCTGCATACCACCGCGCAGGCCGTAGCGGGTCTCAGTCTCGCGGATCATTCCGCCAAGTCTGCTGTCGTTCTCGAATCTCTGGTAATCAAATAGTCTTTTCAGTGTTCTGTTCATTGTCTTACTCCTTTTCCTGTATATTCATTCAGATCCTGATATTTAAACCACTTCGTCATGTTCATGCAGCATGCTATATTTGCTGTCACATAAATATACGAACGAATGAACAGGAGGGACAATGAAATTATCACTCCGTCTGATCCTGGTCCCGGTCTTCCCCTTTTGCCGCGCTGAGATCACCTGCCGCATTCAGGAACATCAGATCATCATCTGACAGTTCCTGCATACCGCCGCGCAGGCCATAGCGGGTCTCCGTATCTTTGATCATCGCTTCCAGAGCGCTGTTGCCTTCAAATTTCTGGAAGTCAAAAAGCCTTTTCAATGTTTTACTCAAAATCCAACTCCTCTCCCGACATAAAAAGATACCGCGCCATTCTGTCTGTCAGGCTGTACTAATCGATCTTCATATGTCTGCGCATATACCCCAGCGCTTTATTGTGGATCAGCTTGCAGTTGCTGTAGGACATACCCATCCGCATGGCAACCTCCTTGAGGGTCAGCCCGCTGTAATAATGAAGGATCAGCAGGTCTCTCTCCCTCTGAGGAATCTTCTGCAGGGCTGCCGCCAGTTCTCCCAGTGTTTCCTGATTCAGGATATCATTAAAGGAATCGTCTTCACCGGCGACTTCAGCCACTTCGTCATCTATATCACTGTGGACGTGTCTGGTCCTGAAGAAGTCTATAACGGTATTCCGGGTAATATTATAAATCCATGTAGACATGGAAGCCTTGGATTCATTGAATTTGTCAAAGTTCTGATAGACTTTGATAAAGACCTGGCTCTGCAGATCCTCAGCATCCTGTTGATTGGAAATTTTGGATCGTATATATCGCATCACCTTGTCTGAGAATTCCAGGTAGACCTGTTCCTGTGTATAACCGCTGTCTGCCATATTTCTGCCTCCTTCTGTAAGGGTCATTATAGCATGAATCGTCAGTGGTTTCCATGAATTAACACTTTCTGTGTATTTCGCGTCTTTTGGACTTCTGTGCCGGTTCTCAGATTCATATTTTGCTGCCTGTATACTGCAAAGTTGTTTTTAATGGCAAATAGTACAATTTTTTTCCCGAATTTCCGCTTTTATACTGGTGAAAGTGACAAACTTTTGTTACATTATACATAGCAGACTATGCTGTCACGGTATAGCCTGGGTAAAAGGTATAGCAATAAAATTTATATCTTATAAGGAGGTATTCCCCACCATGAAACAATTCAGCTATCTCATCACCAATCCCCTTGGAATCCATGCGCGTCCCGCCGCTCTGCTGGCGCAGGCCTGTGTAGAGTTCAAAAGTGTAACAACTTTTGAATGCAACGGAAGTAAAGCTGCCGGCAACAATGTCCTGCAGATCATGGCCCTCCACGCCGCCAAAGGACAGACCCTTGAAGTCACTGTTGAAGGTTCTGACGAAGAGGCGTGTGCGGCCAAAATCATGGATGTTCTTCAGAACATCGCCCCCAAGGACAAGGCTGTCCCGGTTCTGAAAGTCGCTTTCTTTGGTACCAAAGATTACGACCGTATTTTCTTTAGCGAACTGGCCAGGGAAAAAGGTGAAGGTACCTATAATACAGAGATCAAATACTTCAACAGCCGTCTGACCATTGAGTCTGCCCAGCTTGCCAAGGGCTTTGACGCGGTCTGCATTTTCGTTAATGACGAAGCTCCCCGTGAAGTCATTGAAGTCCTGCACGACTGCGGTGTCCGCCTGATCCTCCTGCGCTGCGCCGGCTTCAACAATGTTGACCTCAAGGCCGCCAAGGAATACGGCATCACTGTTCTGCGCGTTCCCGCATATTCTCCTTACGCGGTCGCGGAGCACGCCATGGCCATCATCCAGGCAGCCAACCGCCGTATCCACAAATCCTATCAGAAGGTCAAAGACAACAACTTCGCCCTGAACGGACTGCTGGGTGTCGACCTGCATAACAAAGTAGCAGGTATCGTAGGTACCGGACGTATCGGCCAGATCTTCGCGCAGATCTGCAAAGGCTTCGGTATGACCGTCATCGGCTGGGACGCTTTCCCCAACCAGAAGCTTGTGGATGAAGGACTGCTGACCTATGTTTCCAAGGAAGAACTCTTCCAGAAAGCGGATCTGATCTCCCTGCACGCTCCCCTGATCATGGGTGAGAAGGGAACCTATCATATTATCGATGAGAAAGCTATCGCCTTAATGAAGGATACCGTTATGCTGGTCAACTCCGCCCGCGGCGGCCTGATCGATACCGAGGCCCTGATTGCCGCTCTGAAGAAAGGCAAATTCCATGCGGTAGCCCTTGACGTATACGAAGGCGAAGACAAGAACGTCTATACCGACCGTTCCGATGAGCCGCTTGAAACTGCGATCACCGGCCGTCTGACCATGTTCCCGCAGCTGATCCTGACCTCCCACCAGGCATTCTTCACCAGAGAAGCTCTGCAGGCGATCGCTGCCGTAACCATGGAGAACGCGAGAAACTTCAACGAGAAGCTTCCTTACGGCATGGCAGAAGTCAAATAATCCGCGTTTACACTGATTTAAAATTTTCCTTTTATGCAATGAACAGAGCTGTCTCAGTGCCGCCGGCCGGAGACAGCTCCGTTTATCTGTGCCGCCGCTTCTGTCCCAGCCTGCCGGCATCCGTTCCCTGATGACCCTTTCTTATGGTACAATCAGAACAGACAGAATATGTCTCCAGAACGATTTCCGGGGCTGCGGCAGGCTTCTTTCTTCCGGACCGCCCCCCGACACGCCGCATACTGATTTAAAGAGAGTCTGACTGCATTTCAAGAGGATTGTCATGGCGGAACATCACTACCATATTGCAGACGAAGTAAGACGTGAGATGGAAAGTCTGCCGCAGTGCTTCGTCATTCTTCAGTATATTGACGGAAAATTTCATATGGTCCTGGCAACAGACCGGGTTTCCTCGCTCCTGGGGATTTCAAAAGATATGCTTCGGGAGCGCTACCGGGATCACTTCTGGCAGTTTTTTCATCCTGACGATATGCCGGCCCTGCGCAGCAAGCTGCGGGAGATCTTTGGACATCTGGATACCGTATATCCATTCCGGGTCCGGGTCAAAGTCCGGGAGGGATACCGGTGGCTGCGCGGTAATATGCAGGGACGGCGTCTGGAGGACGGTACCCTGCTCCTCTATGCGGCTATGATGGATGTTACCGAAGACCACAACCGTCATCAGCGGGAAAAGCGGAATGATCTTCTCATGTCCAGGGTTCTGGATACAACGCCCACCTGCATGTTCTGGAAGGATACCAACCGCCGTTTTGTCGGTGTCAACCAGGCCTTTCTGGATTTCTACGGTTTTCCTTCTGAAGATGTGCTGATCGGGAAAACAGATGAGGACATGGGCTGGCACGAAGACCCGGAGCCTTTCCGCCAGGATGAGCTGCGGGTCCTGCAGGGCCACAGTACGCACATGGTCCATGGGACCTGCCTGGTCCACGGAGAGACCCGGGATATTCTGGCCACCAAAGCGCCTGTCTATGACGGGGATTGCATCATTGGCCTGGTGGGCAGCTTCATAGACGCCACGGACCGCTATGAACGTGAACGCAAGATCGAAAAGCTCAGCAAAGACCTGGAAAAATCCCTGGATCAGGAAAAGCAGCTCAACGCTGTCATGAACAAATTCCTGTCCCGCCTCAGCCACGAACTGCGTACGCCCATGAACGCCGTAATCGGCCTGTCCGCCCTGGGCCTGGAACAGGATACGGTCGCCGGCGCCAGAACCTATCTGGATAAAATCCAGACTTCCGGTAAGTATCTGCTCCGCATTATCAACGAGGTCCTGGAGATCAATAAGATCGAGTCCGGCGACTATCAGCTGTACCCGGAGGAAACCTCCGTCGGCGACATCTATGACGCGGTTGCCGTGATCATACGCCCCCTGGCAGACTCGAAACAGATTGAGCTGGTCCTGGACCGCTCCGGCATTGAAGAAGAATGCGGCCGTATCTACTGTGATAAGATACGGGTTCAGCAGATTCTGATCAATCTGCTGAACAACGCCGTTAAATTCACAAATCCCGGAGGACGGGTCTCTCTGTCCGCTGCTGTCCTGCCTGCCGCCGCGCCGGAAGAAATCCCCCTTACCGTATTTACTGTATCGGATACCGGATGCGGCATCCATCCGGATTTCATGCCCCGCCTCTTTTCTCCCTTTGCCCAGGAAAACAGGGATCCTTCCAAATACGGAATCGGGACCGGCCTGGGACTGACGATCTGTGATACCTTTGCCAAGATGATGGGCGGTTCCATAGAAGTAGACAGTACCATAGACGTCGGAACGACCTTCCGTGTCTCTCTGCCTCTGCCGCCCTGCGGCAGCGCCGGAATGGATGCTTCCCTGCAAAACATCTCCGCAAACAAACCGGATTATTCCAATCTGCAGGGCCTGCGTATACTGATTGCCGAAGATAACCTGATCAATCAGGAAGTCATCCAGGGCATGCTGAACCGGGTCGGCATAACGGCAGATATCGCCCCCAACGGAAAACGCGCGCTGGAAATGTTCTCCGCTTCTTCTCCGGATTTCTACAGTTCCATTCTGATGGATATCCAGATGCCCTTTATGAACGGCTTTGATACCGCGCGTGCCATCCGCTCCCTGGACCGCGGCGACGCCCGCACAGTTCCGATCATCGCCATGTCCGCGGATATCTTTGAAGACTCCAGGAAAAAGGCCTTCGAATGCGGCATGACAGCCTATGTCTCCAAGCCCCTGGATATGGATCATCTGTATGAAACCCTGCAGAAAGAGATAAAGAGTATTTAAGGATATCGACAAAATCTCCAAAAGAAAATAATCTCAAAAAAGAAAATAATCTCAAAAAAGAAAATAATCTCCGAATGCCGGCTGCTGCTGTCCGGTCATTCGGAGATTTTTTCATGCGGCCGGAAATCCGTCCGGCCAGATTCTGTTCTTTTCTATATTGCTGCCGGTAACAGGCGTCAGCATATTCTGTCACCTGCCGGACTGATCCGGATTCTGTCAAATAGGATCATTCATGCTGTCTTCCAGCGCATCTACAATGGTCGGCACCACCTTGGTGGCTGCCTTCTGCACCTCCTCAGGCGCATAGGGGAATGTATAGGATACATCCGACGCCAGGAGCAGCGGAAGGTCGTTCATGGAATCACCGATGCCATAAAGCTTAATGCCGTCATACTTCTCCGCATAGAATTTTTTCAGTCTTTCGACGCCCTTGCCCTTGGTACAACCTTTGGGAGCGATATCCACCTCAACAACGTTCCGGAAAGCATTCACATAATCACCGAACATGGCGTTGATCTTCTCCGCCAGGGCCGCCGCCTCTTCTTCGCTCTCAGTATGAACGCCGAGCTGATGGACCAGGCCGGGCATGGCATCTTTCATACCGGTAATGACATGATATTCACCGGGATAATCCATCTCCGCGAAGACATTGATAACGCCGTTGATATCAATGGAGATCCGATGCTCTGTAGGGTCTGTCGGATTGACTACCTTGCAAATCTGGTCGACCACATCCCTGTCAATGCCTCTCCTGTAAATTTCCCCGAAATCACCGTCAACAATATTGGCGCCTGTACTGGTAATGTAGAAATCCGGCTTCATGATTCCGCCAATAAAGGGCGTAAGACCGCCGACCTGCCTGCCGGTGCAAAGTCCGAAGAGGCCGCCCGCCTCCTGATATTCCCTGACTTTGGCTACATTTTCCGGCGGGAGCTTGACTTCCGCCTTATAGAAATAGAGAGTACCGTCAAAATCGCTGGCAAATACTTTTTTCATAAGTTTTCCCTTTCTTTGCTATACCTGTGTTTCAGCCGGGACAGCAGGCACTGTTTTCATGCCCTAAGCAGCAGTCCGCTGTCCCTGATCCGCCTTTTACATTCTTGTCTCTATGTTACCAGAATCAGGTCATAAGTCCAATTGCCGATTTCAGGAAATTGTTAATCCGGAATCGTAATTTCAAAATTTAATTCAAAAAACAAATATTACCGGGATATCAGATAGGGGGATGTTGCCGGATCACAGATATAAGCCCTGACCGCCTCCGGCAGCATTCCCTCAATGCTTTCGCCTCTCTCAATCCTGTCCTTGATCGCGGTAGAAGAGATATCCATGGTCGGAATGCTGATCAGTCCGATCCTGGCCCCGTATTTTTCCTCCAGCATCCGGATATCTTTCCGCAGCATGTCCGGATTTACCTGGTCCTCCCGGACAGCAGCCAGGATCACTGCGTTGTCAAATACCTGCTGCGGCCGGTACCAGGTGTCCATGGCCGCAATCGTGTCCGCCCCTACGATAAAGTACAGGGCGTCGTCCGGATACAGCGCCGCCAGCTGCTGCAGAGTCTCACAGGTATATGTATTTCCTTCCCTTTTGACCTCCAGATCGCTGGCAGTGATATACGGATATTCCAGACAGGCCAGCTCCGTCATTTTCAGACGGATGGGGGCAGGCGTGACCTGCCGCTTCTGATGGTCTTTGAAATAAGAGTGTCCGGAAGGCATCATCAGGACCCGGTCCAGACCGTACTGGATCCGCGCGGCTTCCGCGATCGCAAGATGGGCATTATGCGGAGGATCGAATGTTCCGCCAATGATGCCGGTCTTTCTGACTTTATTCTGTTCTGTGTTCATCGCTGTCCTCCGATCCGGGCTTCTCTCCGGCTTCTTCCCCTTCCCGTATTCTTCCGAAAACGGCTGCCGGAAGTCAAATAAAACTGAAAAAAGGCAACAAAAAAAAGAAGCGTTCTACGCTTCTTCCATAATACCTTAAAACACCGAATAAGGAAAAGAACATTTCAAAGAGCCCTTGCAAGCCCTGGATAAGCTTCCGACCGATTAGTACGTGTCAGCTGAACATGTCGCCATGCTTACACCTCACGCCTATCTACCTCA
>ODAJ014730278.1_pt1 | contig 12883 bp, 11 predicted proteins | sample 1539241 | NCBI WGS metagenome assembly ODAJ01 (sample SAMN02144231, study PRJEB22623) | gut metagenome | biome: sheep rumen | host: Ovis aries | place: New Zealand | reverse complement strand
TCCTCATAGCAGCAAGGGCCCCCGTGAATCCCAACGATATTGTAGTCAAGCCGGGAAAGAAACGGCTCCCCCAAAGTCATGCTGCCGTCGTTTTGCATATTATTCTCTACGCCGTAATAAATGCTGACGCCATAAAGCGTTCTCGGAATCGCGTGCAGATTCCCGAAATAAATGGGATCACACACGCCGGGAATCCCGGGCGCATGGTCGCTGGTGCCCAGGCCGACCAAGCCCCTCTCTTTCGCGGCAAGCGCGTTTTCCCTGACTGTCCCGTAGGCATGGCCGGAGGCGATCGTGTGGGTATGGATATCAAGAACTAATTTGTTTTTCATATCACTTGCCATTTGTACGGTCAAAGACTCTGTTGATGAAGGCTGATACCTGCGTATGCTCTTCCTTTCGCACAAAGCGGTACTGCGGTGCCGTCAGCATGGCATGGAAGAAATCTCTCAGCTCGTGGTATTCCACATCGCAGCCTTCTTCTTTCAGTCTGACATACATCATTCTGGCCTCATCCCGCAGGCTTTCCACGTTCGATGCGTCCAAATAGGTGGGCGGATAACCGCTCAGGTCTCCGCAAAGCGGCGACAGGTAGGGGTGATCCAGCGGCAGCTCGCCGCGGTATAGTTTTGTCACGTCATTGATGCCGAAGATGATGGCAAAATCTGTCTTGCAGGCGCACTCGTAATAGCTGTACGGATAATGCAGAAACTGCACGACCGGCGATGACGCGATAATCCCCGCAGGGAACGGCAAGCTGTCATCCCTCAGCTTGTGGGGCAAAGCCAGGACAAGGTTGCCGCCGGCAGATTCGCCCATCAGAATGATGTTTTCGGGAGAATAATGTTCAAGCAGATACTTATATCCGTTTTCGCAGTCGGTGATCGTGTCCATGCAGGTATAGTCTGGCGTCAGGCGGTAATCCACCGAGTAAAGGTTATAGCCGAAGTGCTTAACCGCGTAGGAGATAAACTTGAACAGATCTTTGGTGCAGCCGTTGACAAAGCCGCCCCCATGAATGTAATAAATGATTTTATCTTGAGGGTTTGCCTCATTTCTGATGGTCCAGCTGGAACAATGCTCAAGCTGGACTTTCTCCAGAGATAGGCCTTTTTTCAGCTTTTCATCTGCCGTGAAACAGTCATAATCTTTATTTGCAATATTATCGTGCAACTTCTGGATAAACTCATCGGTCAATTCCATATGATCCGGCGTGTTATGCTTTTTCATGTAACGCCGGGCTCTTTTGATAGCCAGGTATAATGTCGGTCTCACAGGATATCACCTCGCTTTTGTCGTTCTGGGAGCAGGACCCGCTGCACATATTGCCAAGGCTCCCATTGTGACGCTCTTTATCTGTCTTGTTCAAAGTTCACAAACCTACGCTACTAATATAGTGAATCTCAGGTCGGATGTCTTTCGCTTGCTTTACCTGTTATTATTAAAATTTTACTTTTTGACTCTTTCATGAGAATAGCTTTTTCTGTATTTCTCCGGCGTCACCTGATGCTGCCGCTTGAAAAAGGTTATAAAGGAGCTCACACTCGGAAAGCCGCATTCGAGGCCAATCTCAGAAATCGTTTTTTCTGTCTCAAGCAACATTTTCGATGCGGCATCAATGCGGCAGCGGTTTAAGTACTCATTGAATGTGAACCCTGTAAACTGATGAAAACGTCTGGAAAAGTACGACGGATTATAATGGATGAAGCTCGCCACATCTCCCAGATTTAGTTTTTCGGAACAGTGATCCTCAACATACTGAATGGCTCGTTTGATTTCCCTCGTGGTATGCCTGAATATTTCCTGTGTTTCATCCTGAATCGAATGATTGATCAGCAAACAATAGCAAAGCTTCAACACCTCAGAGTTCAAAAGCAGCTCATAATACTCTGCTTTCTTCTCATAAATATCCTTGATCTGAGCCATGATGGCACGAAGCTTTGCGTTGTGCTGCTTTGACAGGAAGACTTGAAAAGACGGAATCGTATAGTTGGCATATCGAAAAACATCTTTGTTGATCTGAACTGTCATAACCTCAGCGTGTGTTTCTTCCACAGTGCTTCCGTCACTGCAGCGACCGGAATGAATGACGCTGCTGTCAACGATCACGATTTCATCCTTTGCCACATGGTAACTGGTGCCGTTAACGATATAGTACACGGAGCCTTGCAGCACAAGGTCGATCTCAATCTCGTTATGCCAATGCGGAGGCAGCTTGCCCTTTAATATGGATATCTCGTCATCCAAAATGATGCGAATAGGAGTATCCTCGATATATTTAATCTCTTCCTTCCAGATCTGCACGGCCAACCCTCTTTTCTGTTTTTTTACTTTTTCAGTATAAGTGCACAATGCATTTTTGTCACGGGTTTTCTTGAAAAAAAACAGGATGCGGAATACCGCAAGGCCAGAGATGAAATGAAAGAATTGTTGATCGTTAAGGCAAATGTTGACCGCATCTTCGGCATAGAAAAGGACACCGAAATTGAAAAAGATGAACTGACTTCGACTCGTTCCAGAACAAAAGCGTTTCGCAGAAACGCGCAGCCATCGGAGAAATCCGATGTTCCAAGGGATTGGGGAAGTGCCCCAACAAGCAAAATGAGCAGTCCGGCGTACAGCCGGATTGCTCATTTTTGCAAAACTTCATGAAGTTTGCCCTGCTTGCTAAAGACCTAGAGGAAGTATCGTATAGATCATCGCTCCTGTCAGCGAAAGAATGCCATATCACTTCGTTAGGCAGGCGATCATATCGCCAAAGATGAGATCACGCCAGCAGAAGTTGACCACGCGAATTTTATGTCGTGCATTATCTTGCAATCCCCAGGTATAATTATCATTTAAAACGGGGGATGTTTCGAGCGTTGAGAGTGTCCATCCGGGATTCTTCAAGAATGCGATGGTTGAAATATCCCAGATAATCCTCGACCACGCAGCTTTTCCTTGAGCGAAGCCAGCGAAATAGGAGTCTGGCCGATCTTCTCTTCCTCCAAGGTATGCATGACGCAGCATAGCGGCCATCCCATTTGCAGCCTGATCATCTCCAAATGCTTCGAGAACAATATCACCAAGGTACTGGCTGATAGCCGATTTCCCGGACATATGTTCTTCAATTTCACTCTTGGTCAGGGTCAGCATTGAAGCAACATTCATGCAGGGAATCATAACAAGTGGGACACCAGAGTTAAACAACACGCGAGATGCCTCTATGTCTTGGATTAGATTGAATTCAACTCCGTGCTGGAAGTACAAGGGTTGCCCGCCAAGCCAAACGACAACGATCTTTTTTACTAGCTCTGGTTCCATAAGAAGCGCAGAAGCGATGTTAGTTGGAGCTCCAATCGAAGCTACATAGATTGTTTCTTCACTTTCCTTTGCACGCTTAATTAAATCACGCGCCGCATCGCTTTCAACCGGACCACCAAAATCGCTGATGTATTTTTTAGATCCGCGGAATACGTGACCTTCGGGATCGACGCCAAGCAGACCGTAAAGTTTTAAGAGTTCCTGGTAGCTTGCTTCCATGCCATCACCAGGGTCCGACAAGTATGTGATTCCAGCAGTATTCTCTAAAGAGCTGCCATTAGGCATCAATTTCTGAAAGCAGTCATGGGAGAAGGGCGCAGCATAAACTGCATCAACTTGGAAACGATCAGCAGAGCGCAGAGCCCATGAAACTGCAAACTGATCATCCACTTCATTCTTTGTGTCAGTATCGATAATCAGATGAATCTTGCCAGCAGGGACATTGAGTTTTTCAACTCTCTCTTGTTCGGTTAATTCAGGGAATATAGCTTTCAAGGATAACCCTCCTATCCGTTCGCTTGCTCCATACCTGCTTTTTCAAAAGAATGATTTGCTTTTCTGCGGCGATTGAAGTCATCTAAACGGTTCCTTATCGTAGGGAATGCCAGCACAATAAGCATGAAGACACCTAAAATAACATTCTGTAGGCTGTCTGGCCATCCGAGGGCAATAATCCCCGTGAAGATAATGCTAATGCACAGAGATCCGATGAAGATTCCAACAGGCATTTTCACGAGGCGTTCCAAAGACATGCCAATTATAACGGCCATCATAGGTTTAAAAACCATAGACAAGCTATTCATTTCCACTTTATATCCTACTGCGGATGAATAACATGCAGATAGCATTGCAGCAATACCCAGAAATACTCCGCCTACAAGGAAAGTAGTGAACTTGACTTTCATGGGATTGATGCCAATGTTCCTGGAAATGAGCTCATCACTTCCAACCATACGCGCTTGCGTAGAAAACTTTGTCCTATAATAAAGCACGTAGTAAAGGAGAGCTACAACAGCGAGAATAATGAAGTTAAAAGGCGGTGCGCCTAAGAATGTCAAATTGGCAGGGGCTTTAACATACTGTCCTGTCGACAGCTCAGACGAAATAGAGAGGAATTTACCGGAAAGAAAGTTACCTATGATTTCGAAAATCATAAGAGCTCCTAGAGATACTACTATTGACGGTATCTTCAGAACAGCAAACAGCCCGCCAACAAATAAATCCAATAATACTGCAACAAGGATAGCTGTAAGAAGCATTCCAGGAAAGCCCCAGTAATGACCGACAACTGAAGCGCACATTCCGGTAATGATCATGAGTGAACCGACAGAAAAATCCATGATTCCGCTCGCGAAGCCAAAAGAAACGCCATAAGCAGCAATAGTGGGAACGACTGTCAAGACAAGAATAGTCACGATAGTATTCCAACTACCGACACGGTTTCCTATCAGTATTAGTAATAATAAATAAAGCGCAACAGGAATAGCAAACGCTTTTGCTAAATTGCCTATCTCACGCAAATATCCTTTTTTCGTTTTCATAGGTCGTTTAGCCTTTCTTGTGGAGGCTGCTCTAATAGAGCAGCCTCCTTATTAGTTATGCGGATTACTGGTGAAGGCTCTTTGCGTATTCAATGGAAAAATCTGAAGCGAAAGCAACAATCTTTTCCAGCGGTTGCCCAATTACAGTATCAAACCATGCCTGGCCGGAAATCACAGGCTGATTCGGGTTTTCGCAGTACTCATCATAGTCTTTGGCATCCTCAGGAGTGCGAATGCTCATCATGTGAGTATTAACAATATAGGGTTCAGCATCAACATTGACACCCATAGCATGGTTGATAAGGCCCACACCTGCAAGGATATTATCCATTACAAGGTTGCCGCCGGTTACGAGCTTAAGAGGCTGACCTTCGCCCATGTACTCGCTCATGCCAGCAGAGATATCAACCATGGCAATGGAAACCTTATCAGAAAGGCCGTGATTGGAGAGCGCCTGCGCAGCACCGGCAAGAGCTCCAGTAGTGACAACACCGCCAACAATAAAGATGCCGTCAACTTCGGGATAGGTCGCGATGATGCCTTCAACGGCATTCGTAACATCATCAACTGTGGCGATACCACGAGTTTCAGTGAGCAGGTTAACACCGCAATCTTCACAGGCGCGGGCAATGCCCTTATCACGGAGATCTCCATTCAGGTCGCCCTGAGCCAGGCCAATCACAGCGAGATTCTTTACGCCAAGCTCTTTGTTGAGTTCGCAAACCATATCATAGGCATTCTGCTCTTCTTCACAATAGCTGTTGCCAACAAAGTTCTTCATAGAAAAGACTTTCTCTCTCAGGGCATCATCACTGATACGGCGATTAAGCAGGAACCAGTCCACATCTGCTTCATCGAGCATATCCGCAATAAGAGAGATCGGGCCTTCAGAGAATGTGTAGACCATGACGCCATCGCATCCTTGATCGATAAGGCTTTCATATGCAGAGATAAAAGCTGCATCATCATAGCCAGCCAGGGTCGCCGTAACGTACTCTGCGCCAGTTGAGGCACACAGATCCCTCAAGGTCTTATCTGCTGCTTCAAACATGGCTCCTGCACCATTTACATACACAGCACCTATTTTATAACCATCGAGCTTTGTTACAGTCTCTGCAGGAGCTTCATTTTCAGCTCCACTAGTTTCGGCCTCTGCCGGAGCGGAACTACTCGACTCGGGAGTGGTGCTACTCGGAGCGGGTGCGTTGCTTCCGCATCCAGTAAGAAGGCCAAGCACCATTACCATTGACAGGAGAACTGCTAAATACTTTTTCATCATTCTTATCCTCCGTTTTAAGTTTTTTATTTGATCACCGCAGTATTCTTCCTGTCAAAAGAAATAGCTACGGCGATAACAAACAAGATTCCTTTAATTACCTGCTGCGCGTTGGGAGTAATGTTCATCAGCATCAGTCCAGATGTGACGACTGCCATCAGAAGGCTTCCAATAAGAACACAACGAAACTTTGAGGACCATCCGCCGGAGAATGGTACTCCGCCCAAAAGAAGCGCGAGAAGTGCATTAAGCTGTGTTTGCCCGCCGCTTGAAGTAGCAGCACTGCAAGTCCTGAACAGAACAAACATCGCCATAACACCACATGCCGCTCCACAAATAATGAAGGCGACCATTTTGTTGAATGCAACTGTTACACCAGATTGATGGGCCACCTCATCTTTGGCGCCTATTGCTTTGCATTGCTTTCCATATGGGGTATAGCTCAATACCAGCCATGTGATAATAAGCGCGATGGCTATAATGCCGTACTTCACAAAAAGTGTATCGGCTTTCTTCAACGCAAAATCAGAAGTGATTGCGCCTCCACCTAACAATGCGCTTGCTAATCCGCTATACATGAAGGAAGTGGCTATGGTCGCTACAAAAGAAGGAACTCCCAGATACACATGAGCAAACCCATTAATCAATGCCATGCATACTCCTGCAATCAGTGCGACTACAGGAGCCAACCATGGGTTAATCATTGAAGCTTTTGCAGCAAGTATGCAGCAGATACATACATTACCAGCCATCGAGAAATCCATTTGGCCTTGAGCCATAAGAAAAACTGCTCCGCACGCCGGAATAACCATCTGAAAAGCATAGTTTGAAAAAGCCTTAAAATTTGATGCAGAGATCAGCTTTCCCTTTGTCGCGATCTGGAAGAAGATGCAAACAACGACCAGCCCGAAGAAAGGGAATGCTTGCTGCAAAGATCTCGAGGCAGTGTTCTTGTCTTTCAATTTCTGTCCTATCATTTTTGCACTCCCTCAAATCATGTAATCGATCAGTTTATGCTCCGTGAGTTCTGCTGATCTCATGAAACTTCCTTTGATCGTTCCATCTTTGAAAATCAGAATCCTGTCGCTCATGCCAATCAGTTCCGGTAGCTCCTCAGAGATCATCAAGATGGCTTTCCCCTGGGCCTTTAGGTCTGTTAACAGCTTGTAGATTTCGCTTTTGACACCGATATCGATTCCTCGTGTCGGGCAGTCGAAGATATAAATGTCTGCGTCGCTGGCCAGCCATTTGGCAATACTGACTTTCTGCTTATTGCCGCCGCTGAGATACATAATGAATTGCTTCTCATTCTGCATCTTGATACTCAACGTTTCGCGCCACCTAGCGACCATTTCTTTTTCTTTCTTCGGCGCGACGAAACCAAATTTCTGCATCTGCGGGAGGGAAGCCAGACAAAGGTTATCTGTGATGCTACCTGCGCTCATCAGCGCTTCAGTATCACGGTTTTTCGAAATATAAGCCATTCGACGCTTAACCGCCTGCTTCGTGTCTTTTATCTGCGTTCCATCAGCAAGCGTCACTGTGCCATAATCGGGTTTAATGATTCCGAATAGGATTTTTCCGAGATCGTGCATACCACAGTCAGTCAATCCACCAAGGCCAAGGATTTCCCCTCTATGAAGTTCAATGCTAACATCGTGTAGCAGACCGAAAGTAATATGCTCTCCTTTCAGCGCAACTTCTCCATCTGTCGTTCCATCGTAATCGGTACGATAGAAGTTTTCCGCAATCTCACGACCGACCATCATCTGGCGCATAGTATGGATGTTCATTTCATCACGACTCAGCGTGCCAATGAGGTGTCCATCACGGAGAACTGTAATGGAATCGCAAATCGCCATCAGCTCCTCAATATCATGGGAAATGAAGATGACCGAACGCCCAGAGTCGCGCATCGTGTTAATCAGGCGATACATCACGTCGCGGCCTTCCTGGCCGAGTGCCGTGGTAGTTTCGTCGATAAGTAGGACTTTAGGATTCGTATACTCGGCGCGCGCAACCTCCAGCAGCTTGCGCTGCTCAAAGGACATACCGTTGACGAGCTGAGCAGGGTTGATTCCCTCTACACCAATGGATTCTAGGAGCTCACCGGCCGCCTTGTTCATTTTGCGAATATCCAGAAGGCCATGCCTGGTAAACTCGCTTTCCTTACCGGCAAATATGTTGGATGCAACAGTGATGTTATTCAGCGTACCCTGCTCCTGCACAACCATGCTGACGCCTTTGCTGATTGCGTCTGTAATGTCAGTAGGAACATACGGCTCGCCCTCCAGGAACATACTTCCCTGATCTGCTTTCTGGATACCGGCAATGATAGTCGAGAGTGTGGATTTGCCGGAACCATTCTCTCCGATTAGGCCGAGGACTTCGCCTTTGTGAAGATCAAGGCTGACATCCACAAGCGCCTTTGTAGGGCCGAAGCTCTTATAGATTCCTTCTACGCGGAGAATCGTTTCGCGACTTTTTACTTCACTCATGGCTTTACCTCCTCGCTGGAAAAGATCGAGGCTTTTTGTACGCAGCTACTATCTGCTCCGCGTACTTCCGCGATGCTGGGGATTGACTGTGAGGCTCCATGTCGTGAAACAGAAATGCCGCTGGCAATCGCCGCATTTCTTAACGCAGTCTCAAAGTCTCCTGTTGCCAATGCTTCCGAAAGGAAGAACCCTGTGTATGTATCACCGGCAGCCGTCGTGTCAACTACTTCAGTTTGATAGATGCCAGAGCTAAGCACCGTTCCGGTTGTGCTCACAAAAACGGATCCGGAGCAGCCAAGTGTCAAAACGACATTTGCATTAGGATACATCGCATGGATTGCACCTGCCATCCTCTTCGAATCGTCACAGTCGGTCAATAGCGCGCCCTCGACCTCATTTACAAGCAGGTAGTCAACCTTTGAAAGATCATAGCTTTTGATCTTCTCATTAAACGGAGAGGGATTCAGAGCGACGATCATGCCGCGTTCTTTTGCCTGGTCAATGATGTAATCGACACTTGAAATCTCGTTCTGCAACACAACAAGGTCGCCAGCAGAAAAAGCATTGAGAACCTGATCTACATCTTCATGTGTAATGGCTCCGTTGGAACCTGCCAGGATAATGATGCTGTTCTGCCCGTCCGGTGTGACTTGGATTACAGCATGTCCGCTTGGGCCCGGAATGCGTTTCAGATGATCGACGTTGACGCCGCTTTCCTTTAAGGCGTCATAGAGCAAGCCGCCGTCTTCTCCGATCGCACCGGCAAAGTACACATCACTCCCGGCGCGCGCAAAGGCAATGGCTTGATTAAATCCTTTGCCGCCGCAGTGCAAGTCCATCTTATCGGCGGAAAGTGTTTCACCTGCTCTTACAAAATGCTCGACAGCATAGGTGCGGTCTATATTGGCTGATCCAAAGACAAGGACTTTCATAGGCAGGCATCCTTTCCTCAGCGATTCTTGTTAAATCATTTTATTAAAATCATTTTACATCTTCAATTTAGCAAACTGCGACGATGTTTTCAAGCACGATTTTTGTCTCGATCTCAATTTCTATGTTTTGAAGTAAATACGTCTAATAAAATTGTTTAATTTGCCCAATGATTTAAGAAGCATCTCGACAATCAGCAAAAGTTCATGTAAGATGATACAAAAGAACAGACTTCCCAATGGTTTGAAGGGGGCATAAGTGTGACAATTAAAGATATAGCAAAAGCGGCAGGCGTCTCCCCGTCGACAGTCTCTCTTGTTATCAACCAAAAGGACGCCCGCATCAGTGAAGAAACGCGCCAGCGCGTACTTCAGGTTATAGAGCAAAGCAACTATATCCCCTATGCCGGCGTTCGCGGTCGATTGCTTTCTCAAAACAATCAGATCGCTCTTGTTATGCCCTCGTTAAAGGACACCTTTCTTTCTGATTTCGCTGACAGAGTTCAAAACCTTGCGCGAAGCCAAGGTTTTGCGTTAACGGTACAATCCTCCTCTGGCCGGTCAGAAAACGAAAAGACGATCTTCTCTGAACTGAGCGAGGCGTATATTGCTGGAATGCTGCTTTTCCCCTGTGATCCCGAAAGCGTTTCATTTCTGTGTAGCGACGATTGTAATATCGGCAGCGTGGTTCTGCTGGATTCTGCGTATGCCAATCTTCCTTTTCCGCAGTTGAGCCGTGATTTTGCTGCTGCCTCGGAAGCGGGCACAGCGTATCTATTAAAGAATAATCATCGCAGAATCGCACTTGTCCTGCAAACCAGCACCTCCTCTGATACACGAGATAGAGTCATTTCCGGGTATAAAGCCGGGCTTTCTTCTTACAGAGCTCCATTTGACGATCAGCTTTTGGTCTTGACCGGTGATGAATTTGGGTATCAGCTTGGCAACTTGATTGACGCGGGGATTGATGCTGTTGTATGCCAGGACAGCGCATCGGCAGGCGAAACCTATCGCATTCTTTCTCAGAAGCAATATAAGATCCCGGATGATATTTCGGTTATCTGTCTGGAGGACAGCCCCCTCATGGAGCAACTTTCTCCGGCAGTCACCTCTGTGAAAACCGATGTGAACGAGCTGGCGCGCCTTGCCGTTGAAACACTCATTTCTCAGATCAACGGCAACCAGGCCCCTGCGTTTGCTACCAACCTTCCTGTGCAGCTGATCCGGCGCGAAAGCGTAAGGCGCCACGCGAAGCCGAAGCATAAGATTGTCATTGTGGGCAGTATCAACATGGACGTCACACTGAATGTGACGAGGCTACCGCACAGCGGGGAAACCGTTCTTGCTTCCGGGCAAAGTTCATGGCCCGGTGGCAAAGGAGCCAACCAGGCCATCGGTGTCAGCCGCTTTGGAGCGGATGCATTTATGGTAGGACGTCTCGGCAACGACTTGTATGGGAAGCAGCTGTTCGAGCGTCTGACACGCGAGCAGGTCAATATGCAAGGCGTCAGCTTCTCGCAGGATCAACTCTCCGGCACGGCCTTCATCAATGTCCAGAGTGATGGCCAAAACACGATTGTCGTCAACCCCGGCGCTAACGCCTCTGTGACGCCTGAGTATATAGATAATAATCGCGCTATCTTCGCGGAAGCTCAGTATTGCCTGGTACAGATGGAGATCCCGCTCGAGACAGTGAAAGCGATCGTTCGTCTGTGCAAAGAGCTCAACGTGAAAGTGATCCTGAAGCCCTCTCCCGCACAGGAGCTTTCCGCGGAACTGCTTGACGGTCTGTTCCTGTTGATCCCTAATCAAGAGGAAGCTGATATTCTTGTTCCGAATCTCGCACCGGTAGAACAGGCTAAGGCTTTCCTCGATCAAGGCGTTGAGAACGTGATTATCACCTTGGCTGATAAAGGCTGCTTGTTTGCAAGAAAAGATGGAATGGAATCTTATCCTGCTGTGGATTTCCCGTCTGTAGATGCGACAGGCGCAAGCGATATTTTCATCAGCTGCCTTGCAGCCCAACTCTCCAAGGGGAACGACATGGACACCTCCATTAAGCTTGCCACGATCGCTGCTTCCTACAGTGTGTCCAAGGAGGGCGTGCAGAACGCAATTATCAGTCCTGATCTATTGGATGATTTGTTTAGCGGGGATTACTCTCTATCAGCAATAACGAAGGAATAAAGTGTACAAATAGCAAGAGCCCGACAAATCCCATACGATTTGTCGGGCTCTTAATCTGGTGCGCCCGGCGAGCGCACCAGTCAACAAGCGGGAGCGATTCGTCGCTCCCGCTTGTGTTTTAGCCTCGGCCTACGTTGATGATGCCGATGTTGTAATCCGGATTGTATTCCACTTCTTCGTCCAGAATGCGGACCTCCAAGTTCTGCGCGATCTTCTCCAGCGTGTCCATGTCGAGGCCGCCGCCCACGCGGATCATGTAACCGTGCTCCGGACTGAACAACAGGATATAGTTGTCGTCGCCGCCAGTCCTGTCATTCAAGTACGGGTTGTGGTTGACGAGCTTCGTGACCTCGTAGCCTTCCCAAAGCGACTCCTCTAGAATGTCGCTCTGATACATCATGACCAGCTGGAATCCGGGAACGGCATAAAACACGTCAATATTATAGAGAATCTGACCAACTGCCGAGCCGCCGTCATCAATTATGTGAGAATACCACCCTTCGTGTTCTCCTACCTGAAAGCTTGAATCAGAGGGCAGCCAGCCGGGCTTGAACTCCACATAGTGCGGCGTTGCCTCGCAATCATAGGTGAATACAAGGTTCGTGTCGGGATACCGCATGTCCTGAACATCGGTAATATTGCCCTCGCTGTCCCGTTCGATCCACTCCCCGTGCACGGTGACCTCTTCCGGAATGTGGTTCTTGTTCAGCTTGAACAGCCCCAGCGCGTAGGCGGTCACAGTCAGAAGCGACACCAGTACTGCAGCAATGATTGCAATACTCAGCGCTTGTCTCCTGGCAAAGTGTTTCCGCCGCTGATCGTCCTTGATCTGCGCCAACACACGTCGCTGAATTTTTGCCGTCAGTTCATTGTATTCGCCCAACTCAATGCTCTCGTCAAAGCATTCGCTTGCCAGATCAGCAAGAACCATCTTCACAGCCGTACCCCCTCTCTGTCAGATATTCCTTCAGCTTTTCCCTGCCGCGCAGGAGCTTGGAGCGCACAGTGGAGGCGTTCAAGTCCAACGCCGCCGCAATCTCTGCGGTCTTCTGATACAGAAAATAGTGCCGCACGAAAATGCTGTGCTCCGGCTCCGGAAGGGAGGCTACTGCCTCGCGGGTGAGCGTCTGCAGCTCCTGTTCCAGC
>ODAJ012042591.1_pt1 | contig 12883 bp, 9 predicted proteins | sample 1539241 | NCBI WGS metagenome assembly ODAJ01 (sample SAMN02144231, study PRJEB22623) | gut metagenome | biome: sheep rumen | host: Ovis aries | place: New Zealand | reverse complement strand
CATCTACCGCAAACACCTCAACCGCACCTTCCCCACACTTGCCAACTACACCGTTACCATACCTCCCGGCGGACGGACAGACGCACTCGTGCAGACCGTCATCACCTGGAACCACAACGGGGGCTTCCTCCGCACACGAGGACTTGATGCCGACCAGACCGAGGCGGCTATCAAGGCTACCTTCAAGATGCTCAATATCATCGAAGAGAGCGAACCGTAACTCCCATTGGCGTATACCCATACTCTCATTGGCGTATACCCATCCTCTCATTGACGTATACCCATCCTCCCATTGGCGTATACCCATCCTCCCATTGACGTATACCCATCGTGTCAGTAACGTATACTCATCGCGTCAGTAACGCTTACTCATCGTGTCAGTAACGCTTACTCATCGCGTCAGTAACGTATACTCGTCGCGTCAGTAACGGTTACTCATCATGTCAGTAGCTCGTATTTATGCATCGTAAACGGAATATGTAAGATGTAATTTAAGTATAACCTATTGATATTCAATCATGTTCCAAAATAGTAGCTACGATAGTTACTGGCAGTAACTGCGGCGGTTACTGCCAGTAACTTTTATTATTATAAAAGGTTATGGCAGAATAATGATATGAAGAAATGCCTTCAAAAGTGTAAAGAAATATATAAATATGCAGCTTTGTTGTAGTTTTGTAAATGCAAACAGAAACTTCTAATCGTCTGTCAAACAGATAGTTAAGCCTGATATCGCAGCTCAAAGCCATTTTTCAGCATTTTTTAGGTGAAGTAAACAACGCCAGCAATCACTACCATTTTCTGCCCGTTCAGAGCCAACCGCTATCCCTGTAACCAAGAATACATCCACTTAGTTCATCAAAATCATTATAGTCAGTCAAAAGAATCTCTATCTTAAAATTATTTCCCCCTGATTATTTGTCGGTTGTAAAAAGATTAGTATCTTTGCAACTGCATTGCACCTTTACGGGTGTTAGTGCATTAACTTAGTGGGAAAGTAGAGTAGGTATCTACAATCTGAAGAGGTTTCAACTGTGAAGTCCTGGAAAAACTTTATTGAAACGAGCCTTTGAGGAAGTTAGGTACGCCGTAATAGGCGTACCCTATCTTCGTATTTCGTTTCAAACCTTATTTCCAGGACAGGTACAGTTCGAAAATACTATAAGAAGAAGGGTACGTTTTCTTTTTTGCACTATTACGGAACTGAACACTATGAACAATAATAATTACGATAAGAAATACCTTTTTTCCGGTCATGAGTCGTTTCCATGTAAAACTCTATGGTTAAAGAAAGGCTATGACTTCATTAAAGGCGATAATGACTTCAATTCATCCGATGCCGTTATTCAATTAGGTGTCGGAAAGAATATGGTTTCCTCCATTCGCTTTTGGTTAAAGTCTTTTGGCGTTATCGACGATGGTGGAGTTACAAAGTTAGGTGACTATCTTTTTGATGATGCAAACGGGCGAGACCGTTATATGGAAGATTTAACGACGCTATGGCTTCTACACTTCAATTTGGTCTTTTTGAAGCGGGCGACTCTCTACAATATGTTATTTTGCGGTGTTCAACGAGAACGAAGTCTGTTTGAGCGCGAACAGGTACAGACATATGTTAAGCTAAAAGTAGCCGAGGCCGGAAAGCAGAATGCTTATAATGAAAATACTGTCAAGAAGGATATAGGTGTGTTGTTGCAGAATTATGTTTTGCCAAAGAAATCTCAATCAAATGAAGACTATTCATCCTTGTTGATGGACTTAGACTTGATACGACAGAACAATTCAGATAAGGGATATGTCTTTAATGTTGAAGGCAAGCGCAAAGTAACGAAAGAGGTATTTATGTACGGATTGCTTTGCCTCAGAGAACAAACAGATGACAACACGATTTCCTTTGAAGCTATTCAAGATCAGGTTGGGTTGACGTTCTGCATGTCTGAAAATGAAACCGTTAGCATGTTGAAACAGCTTGCAGAATTATATGGTGACTATATGTCTTATAACGATGTGGCAGGTATTCGCCAAATACAATTTACAAAAGAAACAGATACCTTTAAAGTATTAGACGATTACTATGATAAGAACATTTAGTCTTTCGGCAAATATAGAAAACGGCTTTTCGGCAGACGCTCAATATATCGTAACGCCTAATGCCCAAAACGCTATACACAGTATAGTAAGTGATTACCAAACCGGTATTCACTCCTTTACGATTATCGGCACCTATGGTACAGGAAAGTCGAGTTTTCTGCTGGCTTTGGAGTCAGATTTAGAGAAGAAGAGGAAGCGACAGTTCTTGTTGAATCCTAAGACGCTTCATACATCATCCAAGTTTCATATTCTAAAGATTGTCGGTGACTACGTAGAAATGTCTACTTTGTTGCGCAGAAGTCTTGGAGTAGAAGGTAACAGCTATAGTGTTCTTGACGAGCTAAAGTCCTATTACAATAAATGTCATAGGCAGGGACAATTCTTGGTTATTATTATTGACGAGTTCGGAAAGGTGCTTGAGCATGCAGCCAAGAACAATCCTGAGCAAGAACTCTATTTCTTGCAAAAGTTTTGTGAACTGGTCAATCATCCATCAAGGCAGATGATATTGCTTACCACGCTTCATCAGAACTTTAGTTCTTATGCAAAAAAGCTATCGGAGTCGCAAGCTAATGAATGGATAAAAGTGAAGGGGCGCTTTAAGGAAATAACCTTTGTAGAACCTATAGAGCAGTTACTGCATCTGGCATCGCAACAGTTGCAAGAAGAGCGGAAGACACCAGTTCCCACAAATGTAAAGTCACTATTTGAATTGGCAATAGACACGCGTTACGTTTCAGCTGACTTCCCTGAGAAGATAGCCATGCAGTTGTATCCTTTGGACTTGTTTGCAGCTTATGCCATTACATCTGCCATACAACGTTACGGACAAAACGAGCGTTCTCTCTTCACATTCTTAGCATCAAGAGGTATCAATTCTATCATGGAGTTTGATGTGAATTCTAATCAGACTTATAACCTACAGAATGTATACGATTATGTACTTTACAATTTCTATTCTTATCTGAAAGATGCCAATGCCGACTCAATGAGTTGGAGCAGCATGCAGGTTTCCGTCGAGCGTGTGGAAGGGCAAGACTGGGATTCGAAAGAGCAGATGTTTCAAGCAGTACAGATAGTTAAAGCTATTGGTATGATGAACCTGTTTGGTGTGGCAGGTTTTAGGCTGTCGCCTGAACAGATGGTTGAATATGCCCAAAGTGCGATGGGGATAAAAGATGCTGAAACGATTATTAGGAAACTGACAGCAAAAAAGATTTTAAGGTATGCCACCTACAAAGAACGCTTGATGCTGTTCGAAGGTACAGATGTAGACTTGGAAGCGGAGATACGTGAAGCTGGTATAATGGTTTCACGGCCTGTTGCCTTTGTAGACGAACTGAAAGTTTTCTTCAATAAGCGTATCTCACCCGTTAAAGCGCATTATTACCATAAAGGTACTCCTCGTTTTTTCGAGTATGAGATAAGAGAAGAGCCAGTAGAGTTTGTTCCAAAGGGTGATACTGATGGTTACATTGAATTGATATTCTCTACGAAGAAGGATGGACTCAAAGAAACAAAAGAGTTTAGTGCTAATACAGAGCACGCACTGATTTTTGCATACTTTACCAATACTGATGAAATCGTAGATCATCTGTATAATATCAAGAAGTATGTTTATCTCTTGGAACGTGTACTGGATAAGAATGACCGTGTCGCAGTAACTGAGATCCGGAAACAAAAGGAATATGAAGAAGCCCTGCTGAACAAATCTATTAGTGACAATCTTTTTGCATACAAGAACAAAGTAGTGTGGGTCTTTAAAGGGCAAGAACAGAAAGTTGTGTCTCATCGTGATTTTAATCAGTTGTTGTCTAAAGCCTGTGACGAAGTATACCATCAAACACCAATCATGAACAACGAGTTGTTTAATAAGCACAAGTTGAGTGGTGCTATCTCTACGGCTCGAAAGAACTATCTTACGCATCTCTTGGAGCACAGTGCGGAAGATGATTTAGGATTTCCAGATGACAAGTTCCCTCCAGAAAAAACCATTTACTTTTCTTTGTTGAAGAATACAGGCTTGCATCAGCATGGAGAGTTTGTAGAAGCTCCGACTAATAAAGGTATTATGCCATTGTGGGATGCTTGTGAAGAATTCCTTGTGAGTACGGAGAACAAAGCAAGAAAGGTTTCGGAGCTGATAAAAATACTCTCTGCTCAACCATATAAGTTGAAGCAAGGATTCTTAGATTTTTGGATTCCTACCTTTTTATATATCAGAAGGCAGGATTTTGCACTCTATGATGCTTCGAAGGGTGCCTTTATGCCCAATGTCAATATGGAGTTCTTCGACTTGTTGCAGAAGCATCCATCAGACTTTGAACTGAAGAAGTTTGCTGGTGATGGTGTGAAACTGGGATTCTTTAACCAATATCGTCGTTTCATCAATCTTGGTGATGAGTCTGTAATAACCAACTCCAGTTTCATAGAGACCATTAAGCCGTTCCTAAGTTTTTATGTGAGGCTAAATGACTATACTAAACACACACGCAAGTTTGACCATAGCTCGACAATGAGGTTCCGCGATGTGTTGGCGAAAGCCAAAGATCCAGAGAAGGCCTTTTTGGAAGATATTCCAGAGGCATTAGGCTTTGACGATGAAAAATTGAAGCATGAAAACTTCAGAAAAGAATATGGCGAAACCATACAACGAGCCGTCAAAGAACTGCGTTCGTGCTATGCGAATCTGATAGATCGATTAGAAGAACGCTTGGTCGAAGGCTTCGGATTGGAGTCGTACGAATACTCCGATTATGTAAAAGAGATACATTTAAGGCTGGCTCATGTTAAAGCCTATTTGCTGACAGATAAACAACGTGAGTTCTATCATCATGTAATGACTGAATATGACAATCGTACCTTGTGGTTTCAGTCAATTTGTTATACTATTTTAGAGCAACGTTTAGACACGCTTCATGACGAGCAGGAAGACAAATTGGCTGATGACCTTGTGTATCTGTTCCGTGAGTGTGAGAAGTACTCGGCTATTTCCCAGTTAACGGATGAAGAAGAAAAAGGTGATGCTTATTCATTTGATATGGTGACAAACAAGGGTACTAGCATCAGGACACAAACCTATATCTTGCCAGAGAAAGACAAATCAAAGGCTGACGAACTGGAAAAGAAAATCAGCAAGTTGTTGTCTGGCGATAAAAATGTAGACGTGTGTACCCTGTTGTCTATTCTCAACAAAAAAATGATACAATGAAGATACGACATATTTTAGGAATATCTGGCGGCAAAGATAGTGCAGCACTCGCCATCTATCTGAAACAAAAGTACCCAACGTTGAAGATTGAGTACTACAATTCTGATACGGGATGTGAACTGGCAGAAACAGAAATACTTATCAATCGACTTGAAGCCTATTTGGGAAAGATTGAACGATTGAGAGCAGCTGAAGGCAGTCCTGAGCCAACTCCCTTTCACCATTTTCTCAAAGCAATGGGCGGTTTCTTACCTTCACCACAAGCGCGTTGGTGCACCAAGAAGATGAAGTTGGATAAGTTCGAAGAATATGTCGGTGACGATTATGCTGTGTCTTACGTGGGGATTCGGGGCGATGAAGATAGAGATGGCTACATATCATCAAAACCAAATATCCAAGCTGTCTTTCCATTCCGAAAGAATATATGGAGTATAGACGTCATCAACAAGTTCTTGCACAAAGAAAACATAGATCAGATAGCAGGTATCTATGAAAGATTGTGCCCGGAAGGAATCATGCGAGATGAAATCTTAGAAACGGTAAAACGTCCTGTCACTAAGCAATTCTATTACTCCAAAAAGATGAATGCATTGTTAGACTATGATGTGAAACTGTTCAATCATGCAGTCTTTGAGTTCTTGAAAACAACAGACTATCCGGTAGGTAAGCTGGAAGACTTCCCTTTGATAGATAATACAGATGTGCTGGTGAAGGAAGACATCTTCCGATTGCTTCGTGAAAGTGGGGTAGGAGTACCAGCCTATTATGAAGAAATACCTTTTGAAGTAGATGGGGAGAAGGGTACATATTGTAGAAGCCGTTCTGGTTGCTACTTCTGTTTCTTCCAACAGAAGATTGAATGGATATGGCTATATGAACAACATCCAGATCTTTATGCGAAGGCAATGGAGTTTGAGAAAGACGGATACACATGGAATCAGAATGAAAGTCTCGCTGACTTGATAAAGCCGGAACGTATTCGACAAATAAAACTCGATATCATTCGCCGGCAGAAAGAGAATCGTGAAAAGAACAAGGGCACAACCCTTGTCGATATTCTTGGTGACGATATTATGTGTGCAAACTGTTTTATATGATTACTTATGTTGTACGAAGTAGATTGGGCAGAAGACGGAACATACAGACCTGGTGAGTATAATTCGCCGGAGAAGTTTTTTAACGACTGTTTGGAGAACAGTAAAGAGTTTGATCTTCAGCTGGGCTATTTTAGTTCGGCAACTATTAGTGTGTTGGCTGACGGCTTTGCCACCTTTATTTCCAATGGCGGCAGGATGAGACTTGTCATCAATCACATCGTAACAAAAGAAGACAAAGAAGCAATTAGTAAAGGTGTGCATGGCGGTATCATTGATTGCTTTGACCTTACAAACTTTGAAGTACTTCGACAAACATTTGATGAGTATCAACAGCAGTTTTTTGACTGCTTAGCTTTTCTTATATACGACAAGCGTATAGACATTCGAATTATCAAGCCGCGTAATAGAAAGGGTATTTCACATACAAAGTCTGGACAGTTTCGTGATGGGGATAGTGTAACTTCTTTTACAGGTTCTGCCAACTTCACCATTAGTGGACTCTTTAACAATCTTGAAGAGATAAAGATTGACCGTAGTGACTCTGTTGACAAAATGGTTCAGAAGCGGATTAGTAGTCAACGGGAAGAGTTCGATGCCATTATGAAAGAAAAGAAACGCAATATTCAATATCTTTCACCTGACGACCTCATTTCTGCCATCACGTCAAATTTCGGCGATAAAGACATCGAAGAGCTTATAGACGTAGAGAAAAAACTAAGGAAAATAAAAGCGGAAAAGGAAAAAAAAGAAAAGTTAGTTCATGCTGATATGGTACATGACGATTTGTCCTTAGAACCAGCTTTCCCTTATCCATCAGGTCCTCGTGAATATCAGAAGACGGCATTTGAGAATTGGAAGAACAACAATCAAAAGGGATTGTTTGCAATGGCAACAGGTACTGGTAAAACCATCACGTCACTTAATTGCCTGTTGGAGATATATAAACGGAAAGGTTATTACAAAGCAATCATTCTTGTACCGACAATTACTCTTGTCGAACAATGGGAGCAAGAATGTAGGAAATTTAACTTCAATCGTATAGTAAAGGTTTGCTCAAAATTCCCTTCATGGCATGATGAGGTAAGAAGAATTCAATTTGATGAAAGGTATTGCAGAGATGGAGAAAACATTTCTTTTGTAATTATATCTACATATACTTCATTTTCGCGAGAGAAAGTATTTCATATTCTTAATTCTTTTTCACGAACACAAGTATTGCTAATTGCTGATGAAGTTCACAACATGGGTGCTCCTGGAATGATGAAACGATTAGGAAGCATATGTTATTTGAGAAGGATTGGACTTTCTGCAACACCAGAGCGCCAATTTGATGATACTGGGAACAAACGTATAAATTATTTCTTTGGAGTTGAAGATCATTTTACTTTTGAGTATTCTATGGGGAAAGCGATAAAAACTGGTGTACTCTGCAGATATTTTTATTACCCACACCTTGTATCTTTGACTACAGATGAAATGGAGAAATATGTGGATTATTCCGTAAAGATTTCTAAGTATTACAATTTCAACAATGGAACCTTTGATAAAGCGGACGATATCTTAATGGCACTATTGCTTGCAAGAAAGCGAATAATACATAAAGCCGAAAATAAGATAGCGACATTTAATAAGATTATCAGAAGTAGATTTGAAGAAAAAGGAACTTTGGCATATACACTTGTATATGTCCCAGAAGGAAATAAACCTGACACTAATTCCGCAGATGTTTTTGACGGTCGTGAATCAATTGATATGGATGAAGATACTGAACACCTCATTGACATATACACCAAATCTGTTCGCGATATCGACAAATATGTTACAGTAAAGAAATTTACCGGTGAAACTAAAGATAGAGAAGCTATATTGGAAGACTTTGCAAATGGTAAGCTTCAAGTTCTCACCTCTATGAAATGCCTTGATGAAGGTGTTGATGTTCCAAGAAGTGAACTGGCTATTTTTTGTGCAAGCACAGGAAATCCTCGACAATTCATTCAACGTCGAGGACGTGTACTAAGAAAACATAAAGATAAGGAATATGCTTATCTGCATGACTTGGTAGTAATTCCTAAAATAAACAAGTCTTCGCCAAGTTTCAGAATGGAGCAAATGTTGCTTGTGAACGAACTAAAAAGAGTAAACAACTTTGCTTCATTATCAGAGAATCCTTCTTTTGCCTTATCGCAATTGTTAGATGTAATGAACTATTATGGATTAAATTTATACGATAATTCTCATATACTATGACACAGAAAGACAAAATGTTAAGAATGGTTTTAGAAGACCCAAAACTTCAAGAAACCTATGGCTGTAAACCTGAAGATTATGAAAGTGTTTATGAAGCTTTAAGCTCTGACAATGCAATTGTTGTTGCTGTAGCAAAAATCATTAAGGAACTTAACGGTTCTGATGATCCTAGTGAGCAAAAACGTGTTTACAAGACTATTTTCTCATATCTTAACAACAACCTTCTATTATGATAATAAAGAATATAACAATTGAAAATTTTCGAAGCTATTACAGGGTAAACTCAATAGAGATAGGAAATGGACTTACCCTTATTATCGGTGCTAATGGCGATGGAAAAACAACCTTCTACGAGGCTTTAGAGTGGTTGTTTGATACGGTTGACAACATGCCTAAAGTTGATACCAAATACATTTCAAAAAAGCGGAGCGCAGAATTGGTAGAAATGGATTCGGCACATGTACGAGTATCAATGACATATTTGAACGATGGAAATCAAAGAACAGTCCAAAAGTCGTTTAAGTTTACAAAAAGCTTAAGTGGAGAGATTTCTATTTCCAACTATTCACATGAGTTGTATATTCAAAATGGGACAGAAAATGAAGTCAAAGAAGGTGAACTGGCTATTAGGTTTTTTAATAGGGATTTTGCACCTTCCATACGTAAATACTGTCTATTCAAAGGAGAACATGAATTGAATATATTTAATAAAGAAGAAGCCATGAGCTATTTAATAGAAACCTTCAGCCAAATTAGGGATTTTGATCCTTATTTAGGCTTTATGAAGGAAGCAAAACGAATGGCAGAGTTGGCTACAGACCACGCAATAAAAGCAGATAAGAAGAACAGTATCGCTGCTAAAAATCTTCGTTTGAAGATTTCAGAAGAAGAAAAGCAAATAGGTACATTTGAAGAAGAATTAAAAAAAGCTATAAACGAAAAGGTCAATTTCCAAACATTATTAGAGGATCTTGAAAAAAATAAAGAGGCTTCTTCTGCATTAGTCGATATTAATTCAAGACTTGAAAACTTGAAAGCTGAAAAAGATAAGATTCAAAGAAGCATTAATGAGAACTATACATTCAGGCTATTAGATGAAATGTGGATTTTGATGGGGTTTGAACCAATAGCTCAAGAATATCGTGAGCTAGTTGGTAAACTTGATCAAGAACAACGCCGACAACAAAGTAAACATGATCAGGAAGTAGGTGCAAAGAAATTAGTTGCAACTATTCAGAAAGAACTAAGTCAAGGACATGTCCCTTTGGCAATTAATGTTCCAGATGAGAATACGATGCGTGAGATGATTGACGATGAATTCTGTAAAGTTTGTAATCGGCCTGCACCCAAGGGGTCTGATCCATATAATTATATGAAGTCGAGATTAGAGCAATTCTTAGCTTCTCAAAAAGAAAATGATGAGCAAGAAGAAATTGAACCTTTGTTCAAAACGGCCTTCATTAAAGAACTATCTGATAGATATTCTGTTCTTCATAACAACATGAATTTTTTGGTAAGATTAAATAATTATATCGATAGGGCAATACAAGAGAATTTGAAAAAACATTTGGATGTTGACAAATACTCTTTGAATATAGAACGAGACGAAGATAGAAAGAAGCAAATCCTCGCTCAGACAGAGGGCTTGACGGAAGACCAATTAGTATCTGCATATAATAATATATCAGAATGGTGGAAGGCAAGAACTGACGCAGAACGTCAATCTGAAATTTTGCAAAAGAAGATAGAGAACCATCAAAGCAAATTAGATGAGTATAATGAAGAGTATTCAAAAATTTCAGAAAACTCATCTGCTGCCATGTATGGAAGAAGCAGTCAAGCTATTAGAAGAATTCTAGAAGCTTTCATTACAGCTAAAAGAAGAAATAAACGAGATTTTCTTAATCAGTTGGAGGAAGTAGCAAATAAGTATCTCGCACTGTTAAACAAGGGCGATTTCAGGGGATATGCTCAAATAGAAGAGAAAGCTGATAACAGTGCGGAAATGATTCTGATTGATACAGATGGGACTCGAATTTATAATCCCAATACTGCATTAAAGACAACAATGTACATGTCGTTGTTATTTGCTGTGGCAAAACTTACAACGATTAAGCATGAAAATGACTATCCTCTGATATTCGATGCTCCAACTTCATCCTTTACAGCTGCTAAGGAAAGTGATTTCTTTGGTGTGATAGCTGGAATTAAAAAACAAACAATTATTGTTACAAAGAGTTTCTTAACTGAGGATACTGAAGGCAACTCTAAGCTAGATATAGAAAGATTAAACAATATCGAAGCTAAAAAATATCGTATAGAAAAGAAACGTCCATTCAATGAGAGAGACCTCTCTACCATTCAAACAACAGTTGAACCTATTTAAATGACAATGATAATGATGAATAAGGAGTATAATTATAAAAAAGATGCATTTACCCGAATCTTTGATGTTTGGGCAAGAAAGACACCTTCATACGAAAAACATTATGAAGAAGAAGTAATAAAACTTATTTCCGATTTCGGTAAAGGAACCAATGAAGCTTCTGATGCGAAAGGGAAAATCCTTGGTGCTGGCTATGAGCCATTAATAATGGCATTTTTTATTGGACTATATAGTAATAAGATGATACCATTAGACCAATACAAGGACATAAAAGATCTTGGACAACCTATCCAATATTGGGGTAATTTAGATTCTAAGAAAGGACGAAGAGCATATCCCAGATTGAAAGAATATATTTTTACAGCACTTGTTGCTCGAACACCTGATATTGATTGGATTGAACTTGATAAAGGAAAAAAGACAGTTAATGAAACGGTATCATTATTGATGACAACGATGGAAGAATATATTAATTACGGCTTATCCATCATGTCTGACAAACTGCTAGAGGATGAAGGTTACTTTTACAATAAGAATTCATTTATTGACATTTTCAAAGAATTAACACATCCCAAAGTCAAAAGGGAACGCATAATTTCAGAAGAAATCCCCGAATCACTATAAAAAGTATACATTAGTAGAAATATTTTCATACCTTTGCTCCAACAAAAAGGAGTAAAGGTATGAATAGAGTTATACAATTCTACAACTACGAGCGATGTTTCGTTTATTACACAAATCGAATCATGAACATCCGGCAGGCAAAGATGTGGGGTGAACGCATCGTGGCGAAGCCTGTTTTGCTCGTAGCATTAATCGACGGTATCGAGAGTAATGTTTTTCAGAACAATCACTTTGTTATTAATGATTGGCTGGAAGAAAGGTATCTGAACCTAATGTGTCAATATACTAAGGGGTCTCAATTTGATCATCCAACAGGTATTGAGAAACCTTTTTGGCATTTGGAGTCGGATGGCTTTTGGCATCTGCAATATCCAGGCGAAAGCCTACGTAAGAATCATACACCTTCAAAAGCTTGGCTTAAGGAAAATGTGCGGTATGCTCGTTTTGATGATGACCTTTGGTTCTTATTGCAAAGTAGAGAATGGCGAATGAAGTTGCGTGAATATATTATCGAACATAAGCTGACGGATGACACTTGGCACAGCAAGTTGGCAGCAGAAGGGTTGGGTGTCCTTGCAGCTTTGATGTTGGCAGCATAAAAGTGAATGCTGCAATGAAACGTTGAATGAGGGGTAGCATAGACGATTTAGTACCTCCTTTGTCAAGAGCAGACGGCAAAGGAGGAGTTGTGGATTTAGATAATGTATTTTTCTACTTTTGGTTTTGGCGTATCAAGGGGGAGAACCAGTTTCTTGTTCTCTGCGTCGTATTGGACGGGATAAGTAAAGGAGATGGTGTCGCCGTCGCTGACGACAGAGACATCTATGCCTCGACGGACAAACTCATCTATGAGGGCACGGTCATAATACGACCGAATACTAACCCAACCGTTTTGGCGGGTCTCCTGATTGAAACTGTCTACTAACTCTGGAACGGACTTTGTGGCAAAACTTGCTGCAAACTCCTTGTAATACTTGTCTTGTTGCATAATACTTTTTTTGAAGTGAATAAATTGTTACTCCCGCATCGTGACTTTACCACCGTGGCTTTATGCTGCTGCTCGGTTGGTGAGTCCGCCCAAAGGCGACTGCTCTTGATGCTTTCGACTGCAAAGGTACTACAAGTCGAAGACAATACAAAAGAGAAATTGGTTTTTCTTTTGCTTTGTCCTCGCTTAATCGTACCTTTAAATAAGGTACTTTCGTTCGGAAATAAAAATAAAAGTAT
>ODAJ014761433.1_pt1 | contig 12889 bp, 8 predicted proteins | sample 1539241 | NCBI WGS metagenome assembly ODAJ01 (sample SAMN02144231, study PRJEB22623) | gut metagenome | biome: sheep rumen | host: Ovis aries | place: New Zealand | reverse complement strand
GACCCCGAGACAGGCGAACTGGAGCACGAAGAGGGATTCTCCGGACATAATTACGCGGAGGCACTACCCTTCCAACAGGTGAAGCACTACAAGGTGGTGTGGGACAACTCCCTGAATCTCTCGTCGGGCAGTCTGAAAGCTATTATCGGCTATCAGCAGAACCGCCGACAAGAGTATGAGGAGTCGGCTGATGAATATGCGCTGTATTTCAAGTTGCATACGCTGACCTATGACCTGCGATACTTGACCAACGAATGGAACGGCTGGAAATTCTCGACCGGCATCGGGGGAATGTATCAGAAATCGGGCAACGAGGGTGAGGAATATCTTATTCCAGATTACCGCCTGTTCGACTTCGGCATCTATGCAACCGCCACAAAAGCCATCGGGGAACGATGGACACTGAATGGGGGTGTGCGCTATGACCATCGTCGGTTGCATGGTTATGAGCTGATGGAAGACGGGGCACTACGCTTCCAAGATTTCTCCCGCCACTTCAACGGACTGACAGGTAGCATCGGAGCTGTATGCAACATCAACGACCACTTCAACATCCGACTGAACCTGGCTCGTGGTTTCCGTACTCCAAACATGAGTGAGTTGGCTTCCAATGGTGTACACGAAGGCTCTGTCCGCTACGAACTGGGCAACCAGCAACTGAAGGCGGAATACAGTCTGCAAGCTGACCTCGGACTCGACTTCACCTCACGTTACGTATCGGCACAGGTGGCACTCTTTGCCAACCGCATTGACAACTACATCTTCACCCATCGCATGCTGGAGGAGATAGAGGAAGGCTATCTTACCTATGCTTATACACAGGGCGATGCAAGACTGCTGGGGTTTGAAGTAGGTGTGGATTTTCACCCCATCCATTCCGTGCATTTTTCTAATACGTTCTCGTATGTCGATGCACAACTTACCTCTTACCACAAAGCGATTACCTCGGAAGAGAAATACCTTCCCTTCACCCCTGCTCCTCATTGGACAACAGAACTGAAATGGGAACTCTACCATCACTCGCACGCCACACTGAATCATCATCACGACCGGCATCCCTACCACCGCTCGTTGCTGAATAACCTGTATGTGGCTGCCAGTCTGGACAGTTACCTGAAACAGACGCACATCCACAGTGCTGACAATACCGAGACAGAGACACCAGGATATACGCTACTGAATCTCTCGGCAGGTACGGACATCCAGATAAAGGGAAAGAAGGTGGCAGAATTATACATCACCGCTGACAACCTATTGAACAAAGCGTATCAGAACCACCTGAGCCGACTGAAATATGCTGATGTAAACATGGTGACGGGGCGTCGTGGGGTCTATAACATGGGACGTAACATCACCTTCAAGCTGGTGGTGCCTATCCAATTATAAGACAAATACAAAACAATATATCTGAACTGAGTTTATAAAGCTGAAGATGAAAAAACTAAAAAACAAAGAAAGAGACAGTATTGACTTTGGCAAGTCGAGAGTAGAACCGTTGTTCCACAGCATTTTCTACCCTACGCTGCTGTCAATGGTCTTCGCTTCTCTTTTTACAGTAGCAGATGGTATCTTCGTCGGACAGGGCGTTGGAAGCAATGCGCTGGCAGCCATCAACATTGTAGCGCCATTGTTCTTGATGACTACCGGTATTGCGCTGATGTTCGGTGCGGGTGTGTCGGTGGTGGCCAGCATCCATTTGTCAAAAGGCAACAATAGAGCTGCTAACATCACTATCACGCAAGCCTTTGAGGTGGCTACGCTTCTGATTACCATTTTAGCTGTTACCATTTACTTCTTCCGCATACCCTTCCTGCGACTGATGGGATGCTGTGATGCGCTCCTGTCCTTGGGTGAGCAGTATCTGATTCCCATTCTGCCGGGGTGTATCTTTATCATCATTCAGATTATTGGCACCTTTGTGATCAGACTGGACGGATCTCCAAAATATGCTGCGTCACTGGAGGTAATACCAGGCTTCCTGAATATCTTCTTGGACTGGCTATTTGTGTTTCCAATGCAAATGGGCATTGCAGGAAGTGCCATTGCATCTACTATAAGCTGTGCCGCAGCAGCAGGAATGGTGATTGGCTATATGCTTCTCAGCACACGGACCGTGAAGATGATCAGACTGAAACTGACCCTCACCAGCCTCTACCTGACAGCACGAAATACAGGCTATATGGCACGAAGCGGCTTCTCGTCGATGTTGGGTGAGCTGGCTATGTCGATGATTCTGCTTACTGGTAATTATGTCTTCATGAAAGGGTTAGGTGAAGATGGTGTGGCAGCATTCAGTGTTGCCTGCTATCTCTACCCTATCGTATTCATGGTCAACAACTCGGTTGCCCAGTCTGCCCAGCCAATCATCAGCTTTAATTATGGAACGGGCAACAAATACCGCGTGCAGAGAGCCTTCAGGATTAGCATCCGAACTGCTGCCATCTGCGGCGTCATAGCCACAACGGTTCTTACACTGGGAGCCAAGCCACTGGTGGCCCTCTTCCTGATTGAAGGCACTAAAGCCCATGAGATTGCTATAGCCGGACTACCATTGTTCGCTTATTCTGCCATATTCTTTGCTTTGAATGTCGCTATCATTGGCTATTATCAAGCCATTGAGCAGAATGTACGGGCTATCGTGTATATGCTGCTACGCGGTCTGCTGTTCCTCGTCCCCTCATTTTTATTGATGCCTGCATTCATCTTCCCACAAGGCATGTGGCTGGCTGTGCCCGTCACGGAATGTATCACGCTGGGGGTGATACTACTGACTAAAAAATAGGAGATGTCTGTCTTTATACATATTTATATATAATAGAGATTTATCATAGAGAAGAGATACCAGCAACGGAGCGACACCTGAGGATTAAGGAAGGAGTCGCTCTGTTTTTGTTTTCGCACACATAGAAATTGCATATTTTTGTCACTTTCTCTTGATTTATATCAATTAAATAGCAAAACGTAAGCGTTTGCGTGATTTTTCTTTCAAAATGTTTGGTTTTTATTCTCGTTTGCTTTAATTTTGCACTCAGAAATTCAAATCAACAGTATAATAACTAATTTTAAAGTAAAAAGATTATGAATGCAGCTAAAGTTGTTGAGGATCTGAAACAGAGATTTCCCAATGAGCCTGAGTACATCCAGGCCGTAAGTCAGGTACTTCCTACTATTGAGGAAGAGTACAACAAGCACCCCGAGTTTGAGAAGGCCAATCTGATTGAGCGCCTGTGCATCCCCGATCGCGTCATTGAATTCCGCGTAACATGGGTTGACGACCAGGGTAAGGTTCAGACCAATATGGGTTATCGTATCCAGCACAACAACGCTATCGGCCCGTACAAGGGTGGTATCCGTTATCACAAGAGCGTAAACTTGGGTATCCTGAAGTTCCTGGCTTTCGAGCAGACTTTCAAGAACTCGCTGACCACACTGCCTATGGGTGGTGGTAAGGGTGGTTCCGACTTCTCTCCACGTGGAAAGAGTGATGCTGAGGTGATGCGTTTCTGCCAGGCATTCATGAACGAGCTCTACCGTCACATTGGTCCCGATGAGGACGTACCCGCTGGTGATATCGGTGTTGGTGGACGTGAGGTAGGCTATCTGTTCGGACAATATAAGAAACTCACTCACCAGTTCCAGGGTGTATTGACCGGTAAGGGCATCCCCTTCGGTGGTTCGCTGATTCGTCCTGAGGCAACAGGTTACGGTTGCGTTTACTTCCTGAACTCTATGCTTCAGACACGTAACATCGATATCAAGGGTAAGAAGGTACTGATTTCCGGCTCAGGTAATGTGGCTCAGTATGCTACCGAGAAGTGCATCCAACTGGGTGCTATCCCCATGACACTCTCTGACTCAGACGGTTACATCTACGATCCTGATGGTATTACACAGGAGAAGCTGGAGTATGTGAAGGAGCTGAAGAATGTTGAGCGTGGACGTATCAAAGAGTATGCTGAGGAGTATCCCAACGCCAAGTATGTAGCTGGCGAGCGTCCCTGGCACGAGAAGGCCGACATTGCTCTGCCTTGCGCTACTCAGAACGAGATTAACGGCGAGCAGGCTCAGGCTCTGATTGACAATGGTGTGATTGCCGTTGCTGAGGGTGCCAACATGCCTTCACTGCCAGAGGCCATCAAGATTTTCCAGGATGCCAAGATTCTGTATGCTCCTGGTAAGGCTTCTAACGCTGGTGGTGTATCTGTATCTGGTCTGGAGATGTCACAGAACTCTGAGCGCCTCAGCTGGACAGCCAAAGAGGTTGACGACTATCTGAAGCGCATCATGAACGACATTCATGAGAACTGCGTGAAGTATGGCACACAGGCTGATGGTTACATCAACTACGTGAAGGGTGCTAACGTTGCCGGATTCATGAAGGTTGCGAGTGCCATGATGGCTCAGGGCATCGTATAAGCTCGACGAAGTCAAGGTTACTCTGATGCCATGATGGCTCAGGGCATCGTATAAGAATAAGGTATAAGATTTAGGTATTAAATCAACACAAACTAAACCATTAAATGCGATTTTCTTCGGAAAGTCGCATTTTTTATTTTTATTTTTATTACCTTTGCAGGCATTAATAGAAAAAACAGTAAAAAGTAAATTTATATTATGCTTACACTAAAACTCATTACTGAGGAGACTGACCGCGTGATTCGCGGATTGGAAAAGAAACACTTTAAAGGCGCCAAAGAAGCCATTGACGAAGTGTTGGCAGTTGACAAAAAACGCCGTGAGAGCCAGCAGCAGCTGGACAAGAACCTGAGTGAGGCCAAGAAAATGGCTGCCCAAATTGGTGGACTGATGAAGGATGGCAAGAAGGACGAGGCTGAACAGATAAAGGCACAGGTGTCTCAGATGAAGGAAACCAACAAACAGTTGGAAGAAGAGATGAACCAGGCTCAGGAGGAGATGACACGCCTGTTGTGCCAAATTCCTAATATTCCTTACGACGAAGTGCCCGAAGGTGCGCAAGCAGAGGACAACCGTGTAGTGAAATCAAACTTGAAGGAGTGTACTGCTGAAGACACTGTAGGAAACTGGGATGTGAATCCTAAGCTGGGATTGGCTAATCCCCTGCCCCACTGGGAACTGGCTAAGAAGTACAACCTCATCGACTTCGACCTGGGTGTAAAGATTACGGGAGCCGGATTCCCCGTTTATATCGGTAAGGGTGCTCAACTACAACGTGCACTCATCAATTTCTTCCTTGACGAGGCTCGCAAGAGCGGATATACCGAGATTATGCCTCCTACGGTGGTAAATGCCGCTTCTGGATACGGCACAGGTCAGCTTCCTGATAAAGAGGGACAGATGTACCATTGCGAGGTGGACGACTTCTATCTCATCCCAACAGCTGAGGTCCCTGTCACCAACATCTATCGCGACGTGATTCTGGACGAGAGCCAGCTGCCCATCAAGAATTGCGCATATACCGAATGCTTCCGTAGAGAGGCAGGTTCGTATGGTAAGGATGTCCGCGGTCTGAACCGTCTGCATGAATTCTCGAAGATTGAGATTGTTCGCATTGACAAGCCTGAGCACTCGAAGGAGAGCCATAAGGAGATGTTGGAACATGTAGAGGGATTGCTGAAGAAATTAGAGCTTCCCTATAGAATATTGCTGTTATGTGGTGGAGATCAAAGCTTTACAAGCGCCATCTGTTATGACTTTGAGGTTTACTCAGAAGCCCAAGGCCGTTGGCTTGAGGTATCGTCTGTGTCTAACTTTGACACTTATCAGGCCAACCGCTTGAAGTGCCGCTATCGCAATTCTTCTACCAAGAAGACCGAGCTTTGTCACACGTTGAATGGTTCGGCTCTGGCCCTACCCCGTATCGTGGCTGCTCTGCTGGAGAACAACCAGACAGAGAACGGCATTAAGATACCACGTGCATTGGTGCCATACACCGGATTTGAGATGATTGACTAAGGCTTGAATTGTTAGATTATTTAAATTTCAATTGTTTTTCTTTGTGATTTAATATACTTTTTGTATATTTGCATGCGAAAACCAAACGAAAGAAAATAATACTTACTAAAAATAGCAATATGGACAAAAATCAGAAGTATGTCATCACGATTAACCGCGAATTAGGTAGTGGTGGACGCACAGTAGGCAGAAAGTTGGCAGAAAAGCTGAATGTTGCTTACTATGACAAGTTATTGATTAACGAGCTGAAAGAGAAGTTCCAGCTGGACACCGAGCAGATTGAAAAGTTGAAGTCCGGAAAGAGCGACTGGTGGCGCGAGTTCATCAATGCAGCCATGTATATGGGACAGGGCATGAACGAGTTGTGGTACTACCAGCGAATGACTGGTGAGGATGATGGTTCCCTCGTTACCAGCAGCGATATGTTCAAAGTGGAGAAGCAAATTCTTGAGAATGCCGCAGAGGAGGCTTCATGCGTTATTGCAGGACGTTCTGGTTTCAGCATCTTCGCCAACCACCCCAACCATTTGAGCATCTTCATACAAGCACCTATGGAGCACCGCATCCAGCGCATCATGAGCAAGCAGAATCTGTCTCGCGAACAAGCCGAACAGGTGATTAAGAAGGTGGACGACATGCGTGAGGCATACGTAAAGAAATACGCCGGAACCTCTCGTTACGACACTCGTAATTACGACTTGGTTTTCAACATGGAAGGCAAGACTGAGGATGAGGTTGTAGATTTGATTCTCCAGTTTATTGGGTAATCTTTTCGCATACATATCATTTAATAATGTCAAAAAGCAAAAGAAATGCGATTTTCTTTTGCTTTTTGCGTATTATTTCATACCTTTGTAGGCAAAAAGGAATCAAACACAGGTAAATTGCAAACAAAACAAAGAATTTATGAATAAAATCGTAAGGAAAGAGCAGTTCTCCGAGAAGGTTTTCCTTTTCGAGATTGAAGCACCACTGATTGCCAAAAGCCGCAAGGCGGGCAATTTCGTGATTGTACGCGTTGACCAGAAAGGCGAGCGTATGCCGCTCACCATTGCCGGTGCAGACATCGACAAAGGCACCATTACCCTCGTGGTACAGATGGTAGGTCTGTCATCTAAGAAACTCTGTGCACTCAATGCGGGAGATTCTGTTGCTGACGTAGTAGGTCCTTTGGGTAATCCAACACACATCGAGAACTACGGCACTGTGGTTTGTGCCGGCGGTGGCTTGGGCGTTGCACCTATGCTGCCTATTATTCAGGCACTGAAGGCTGCTGGCAACCGTGTGCTCTCCGTAATGGCTGGTCGCTCGAAAGACCTCATCATATTGGAAGACAAGGTTCGCGAGTCGTCCGACGAGGTCATCATCATGACAGATGATGGCTCGTATGGTGAGAAAGGCGTGGTAACGGTTGGTATCGAGAAGTTCATCGAGCAGGAGCCCCATGTGGACAAAGTGTTCGCCATTGGTCCTCCCATTATGATGAAGTTCTCTAACCTCACGGCACAAAAGTACGGTATTCCCTGCGAAGTATCGCTGAACACCATCATGGTTGATGGTACAGGTATGTGCGGTGCCTGTCGTCTGACTATCGGTGGCAAGACGAAGTTTGTCTGCATCGACGGTCCTGAATTTGACGGAGCATTAGTTGACTGGGACGAGATGTTCAAGCGCATGAATACTTTCAAGCGCGAGGAGCAGGAGGAACTTGCCCATTACGAGGAACACCTCATGGGAAGTGATGAGGGAAAAGTGAATAGTGAAAAATCTGCCACCACCGACATCGTCATGGACTCCGATCCCACCAACGACACCATCGAGGTGCTGACTGACCGCGATGCTGAGTGGCGTAAAGAACTGCGTGCCAGCATGAAGCCCAAGGAGCGCACAGCCATTGAGCGCGTCGTTATGCCCGAGTTAGATCCCGTCTATCGTGCTACCACTCGCACAGAAGAAGTAAACATTGGCCTAACCAAGGAAATGGCTATGACGGAGGCCAAGCGTTGTCTCGACTGCGCCAAGCCTACCTGTGTCGAGGGCTGTCCTGTCAACATCAATATCCCGTCGTTTGTCAAGAACATCGAGCGTGGTCAGTTCCTGGCTGCTGCCAAGGTGCTGAAGAACACCTCTGCCCTGCCCGCTGTCTGCGGACGTGTTTGTCCTCAGGAGAAGCAGTGTGAGAGCAAGTGTATCCACCTGAAGATGAACGAGCCAGCTGTGGCTATCGGTTATCTGGAGCGCTTCGCTGCAGACTACGAGCGTGAGAGCGGCAATATCTCGCTGCCTGAGATTGCTCCTACCAACGGAATCAAGATTGCAGTCGTAGGTTCAGGTCCTGCTGGACTTTCGTTCGCTGGCGATATGGTCAAGAAGGGTTACGATGTCTATGTCTTCGAGGCATTGCACGAAATTGGCGGTGTGCTGAAATACGGTATTCCCGAGTTCCGTCTTCCCAACAAGATTGTGGATGTGGAAATCGAAAATCTCGCCAAGATGGGTGTTCACTTCCAGACTGACGTTATCGTGGGTAAGACCATCAGCGTCGAGACCCTTGAGAAGCAAGGATTCAAGGGTATCTTCGTAGGATCGGGAGCCGGTCTGCCCAACTTCATGGGTATTCCTGGCGAGAACGCCATCAACATCATGTCCAGCAACGAATACCTCACTCGTGTCAACCTGATGGATGCTGCTAATCCCACTACTGATACGCCCATCAATCTGGGCAAGAACGTGCTCGTCGTAGGTGGTGGTAACACCGCTATGGACTCATGCCGAACGGCCAAACGCCTAGGTGGTAACGTTACACTGGTTTACCGTCGTTCAGAACAGGAGATGCCTGCTCGTCTGGAAGAGGTGAAGCACGCCAAGGAAGAGGGTATCTCTTTCCTCACGCTGCACAACCCCATCGAGTACATTGCCGATGAGGCTGGTGCCGTCAAGCAGGCTGTATTGCAAGTGATGGAACTCGGTGAACCCGATGCTTCGGGTCGTCGCAGTCCTATTCCCGTTGAGGGCAAGACCGTAACACTTGATGTCGATCAGGTGATTGTTGCTGTAGGTGTCTCACCTAACCCGCTGGTTCCTAAGTCTATCGAAGGTCTGGAACTGGGTCGCAAGAATACCATCGTAGTCAACGAAGGCATGCAGTCTGCCCGCAGCGAGATCTTTGCTGGTGGTGACATTGTTCGTGGTGGCGCTACCGTTATCCTCGCTATGGGTGACGGTCGTCGTGCTGCTCAGCACATGGACGAATATTTAAGAGAAAAGTGATCAGTGAAAAGTGAATAATTTGCTGCCGCCGTTCAGGAGCCCGGTAGGGAATTTTTCACTTTTCACTTTTACCTATAGCTTTAGTTTATGAACGGACTCTATACCATCATACTGCTCATACTAAGCAACGTCTTCATGACGCTCGCTTGGTATGGGCATTTGAAACTCCAGCAGTCGGGTGTTAGCAACAACTGGCCGCTCATTGGCGTCATTGCCTTCTCATGGATGATCGCCTTTTTCGAGTATTGCTGCCAGGTACCAGCCAACCGTATTGGCTTTGAGGGCAACGGAGGACCCTTCAATCTGGTACAACTGAAGGTAATCCAGGAGTGCATATCCCTGGCCGTCTTCGCCATCATCGTAAACATCCTGTTCCAAGGCACCCACCTGCATTGGAACCACATCTTGGCGTTCTTTCTCATCATCTGTGCCGTCTATCTGGTCTTTATGAAATGACGCTCGAGGAACGACTCTGGAAGACATTCAACAAGGCGTTGGGACAATACCAACTCATCGACGAGGGTGACCGCATCCTCGTCGGTTTGTCCGGTGGCAAGGACTCCCTTTGCCTCCTGGAGTTCCTCGCCCGTCGCTCTCACATCCATGTCCCCCACTTCACCGTCGAGGCACTTCATGTCCGAATGGACAATATCCAATACGAGACGGATACCACCTACCTACAGTCCTTCTGCGACCGCCTCGGTGTTCCCCTCCATATCATTACCACCAGCTTTAACTCTCAACTCTCCGCTCGAGCTTGCTCGCTTTCCTCAGAAAGAACTCTTAACTCTCAACTAAAATCAAAGCCCGCCTGTTTCCTCTGTTCCTGGCAACGCCGCAAGCAGCTTTTCAACCTCGCCCAGGAACTAGGGTGCACCAAGATTGCCCTGGGTCATCATCAGGACGACATCATCCACACGGCATTGATGAACCTCACATTCCAAGGCCATTTCTCTACGATGCCCGTCAAACTACGCATGCGGAAAATGCCATTGACCATTATCCGGCCTCTTTGCTTGTGTCAGGAAAACGATATACGCACCTATGCCAAACAGCAAAACTACGAAAAGCAGTTAAAACTTTGTCCTTACGAAAAAGACACAAACCGCACTACCATTCAGGAACTTTTCTCCAGCATGGAGCAATTGAACCCTGAAGCCCGATATAGTATTTGGCGCGCACTGGAGGAGGAAGGAAATCTCGTAGATTATTAAATAAATTTAATTGTCAATTTATAAATGTACAATCTATCATTTTATTTCGTATCTTTGCCTTATTAAACAACTAAATTGTAATACTATGGCAAAGAAACATTTTCCCGAATCAGAATTGATTATCAATGGTGACGGCTCATGCTTTCACCTTCATCTGAAGCCCGAATTCTTGGCTGACCGTGTTGTTCTTGTGGGTGATCCTGCCCGTGTAAACACCGTTGCTGCACATTTCGACAGCATAGAACATGAAGTAAGCAGTCGCGAGTTTCACACCATCACCGGAACTTATAAAGGAAAACGAATTACCTGCCAGTCGCATGGTATTGGTTGTGACAATATCGATATTGTTGTCAACGAACTCGATACTCTTGCAAACATTGATTACAACACCCGTGAGGAGAAGGACGAGCACCGCACGCTGACAATGGTGCGTATCGGCACCTGTGGTGGACTGCAGCCTTTCACACCTACCGGTTCGTTCATAGCATCTGTCAAGAGTATCGGATTCGACGGCCTGCTCAACTATTACGCAGGACGCAATGTGGTTTGCGACATTCCCATGGAACGCGCTTTCCGTGAACACATGCAGTGGGATCCCATCAAAGGTGCACCCTACGTTGCCGTAGCCGATGCCGACCTCATCAACCAGATTGCCGGAGACGACATGGTGAAGGGCTATACTGTAGCCTGCGGTGGTTTCTATGGCCCACAGGGACGCCAGCTCCGTGCCGACATTGCCGACCCCGAACAGAACAAGAAAATCGAATCCTTCGAATACGAAGGCATGAAAATATGCAATTTCGAGATGGAGTCCAGTGCCCTCGCCGGTCTTGCTTCCCTCCTCGGCCATCGGGCTATGACATGCTGCATGGTCATCGCTAACCGTTATGCTCAAAAGATGAACACAGACTATAAGAGTTCTATCGATACCCTCATCCAAAAAGTACTCGACAGAATATAAATGAACGAAACGATTTGCGCATTAGCCACTGCCCCTGGTGGCGCATTAGGAATTATCAGAATCTCAGGAGTCCAGTCTCTTGAGATTCTTTCTCATGTATTTTCCAAAGATCTTTTACACGCAAAGCCCAACACCGTCTATTACGGCCACATCGTCGAGCGTAATGTGGTATCACAACATCAAATAGTGATTGACGAGGTGCTGGTAAGCATTTTCCGAGCCCCCCACAGCTACACCGGCGAAGACTCCGCAGAGGTTTCTTGTCACGGCTCGCGCTATATACTGAACAAGGTGCTCGAACTGCTGGTGCAAAACGGATGTCGTATGGCTCAACCAGGCGAGTTTACCCAACGGGCCTACCTCAACGGCAAGCTCGACCTCTCGCAGGCCGAAGCCGTTGCCGACCTCATCGCCTCTTCCAACAAAGCTACCCATCAGTTAGCAATGTCCCAACTACGAGGTAGCGTCAGCTCCGAGCTGGCCCGACTGCGCGAGCAGTTGCTACAGCTCACCAGTCTCCTGGAGTTGGAGCTCGACTTCTCCGATCATGAAGACCTCGAATTTGCCGACCGAACAGAGCTCAGCAGTCTTGCGAATAAAATTGACAGCCACATCACTCACCTTACCCACTCTTTCGAGACTGGGCAGGCTATCAAGCAAGGCATTCCCGTCGCCATTGTCGGCAAGACAAACGTTGGCAAGTCAACCCTCCTGAACCGTCTTCTGAAGGACGACCGCGCCATTGTCTCCGACATTCACGGCACCACGCGCGATACCATCGAAGATACCATCGACATCCAGGGCGTCACCTTCCGTTTCATCGACACGGCAGGCATTCGCCAGACCACCGACGAAGTCGAACAGATAGGCATCAAGCGGACTTACGCCTCTATTCAGAAGGCTCGCATCATTATCTGGATGATTGACAAAAAGCCGTCGCAAGAAGAATTAAGTAATATAACGTTACTTACTGATAACAAACAACTTATCGTTGCAAGAAACAAAATAGACAAAGCAGAAAACGAACCGTTCACATTCGTTAAAATTCCTTTAATCGAGATTTCAGCCAAGCAAGGAACCAACATCTCACAACTGGAGCAAGCCATCTACGACGCTGCCGACATCCCCACCCTCACCGACACCGATGTCATCATCACCAATGCCCGCCATTACGAAGCTTTGCTGCGTGCCCGCCAGTCGCTGTCGCGCGTTCTCGACGGCTTGCGCTCAGGTCTCAGCGGCGACCTCCTCAGCGAAGATCTCCGCGACGTCCTCAGCATCCTTTCCGAAATCACCGGCGGCCAAATCACCACCCCCGAAGTCTTAGGAAATATCTTTAAGAATTTTTGCGTGGGAAAGTGATATGAGACTACGTTATATCAATTTGTCATTACCTGCACCTATTTCAATTCGTTATTCTTCGGTTTGATGATGACTCTGCGATAAGCGGGCAAGGCGTACTTGCTTTGGTCGTGTACCTCGCAGATGATGTGAATCTCATCGTTTGCAA
>ODAJ011714401.1_pt1 | contig 12891 bp, 8 predicted proteins | sample 1539241 | NCBI WGS metagenome assembly ODAJ01 (sample SAMN02144231, study PRJEB22623) | gut metagenome | biome: sheep rumen | host: Ovis aries | place: New Zealand | reverse complement strand
CACCAACCCCCGCCGCAGTTCCGTATCTCCGTCATTCCGGACCCTGAGCTTGTCTAAGGTTAATTCCACCACCTTATACCTCATCGGCACAAAGCACTCAATCCCCAGCCTGTCCAACTCCGCCTTCACCTTCATCTCCCGCTGATACGTCACCCTCATCGGAAACCACAACTTAGGGTCACCACACACCTCTGTGTCGCGCCCTCTATCTTTTTCATCTTGATTCGTCGTCATCATATCGCTCTGGTCTTCAGCCGCTTAATGATTGCAACTCTGACCTCCGTTTTTCTCGAAGTCAATTATAATCGACGCAAAGATAATGAATTAAATTCAAAAGATCAACACACCAACACTTTTTTTAACTAAATACCCCACAAAAAAAGGAGACAACGGCCGAAACCACAATCTCCATAACCATTCGCAGTCTGTACTATGCATATTTCCTTCAGTTCTTCCACGAACTCGTCCTGCCCTTCCAGTTGACTGGCCGTAATAAATGTCAAGCGAATCCAAACATTATTTTCCATTGATTATTATCATTATGGTTTTCTTATTGTTCCGTCATTTGCATTGCGATTCTATCGCAGTTCTCTCATTCCAAACTCGACACGTGATTTCTTCTTTTATCACACCATTTTTTCTATGACAACCCAGTACCATGGTTTCACCCCATCCCATTGAGCCACCATCTGCATTACGCCACACATAACAGAATATATTCTCAATCCCATCATTGGTCAGGTCTGCCCTGAACTGTTCTGAGAAGGTATTCAGAAAACCTCCATACCTAATGCTAACCACATTGGGATCACCATCCAGTTCTATAATTTCAGCTTTTCCCTCTTCCACAAGTCCTCCGATAGTTTCGTCCGTTAATTCCTTTTCGATATCAATCAGCACCGATGCAGAAAACTTACCCACCAAATCCATAATGCTCTGTCCTTCCACAAAAGACACTTTGTGCATTTGCCCATTATCCAATGCAGAAAGCATTCCGTCCAGGAACTCAAATGTACTAGACATCTTAATATCTGCATTAGTAGTGGGGGTAAAACCTTTCCCAATATATTCTTTCCATTCAGAGAGAGTATGCACCTCCGCCCTTTCATCATCATCTCCTACCAATACAACCCCTCTGCCATTTCCAAACAATTCCAACGTTCTCGTCAGTAGCTCTTTGTGGCTTTCGTTTACCGCCACCTCCCTCATCTCCCCGTCTGCAAAGCATATCGGGGCTTTTAGAGTAATTCTCTTCTCCTTCCATTGTTCCATAATCTTCCAATGCAAATAGTCTCTAAGATCTTCTATGCTAATAGTCCCATTAGCCAGTATTTTGTCAATTGCTTTATACCCATTACCTCGACTTCTTTGCTTTTCATATTTGTTGCAAAGGGAAATAACCGTTTCCTTCTTTGCTTTTGTCTGCTCTAAATACAGTAACAATGTATTGTCCGAAAACAGTTTACCGTTCTTTCTCAGATTTATTCCCGGCTTGCTCGGTACCAGGTTCTCTACATTGTTGATTTGGAAATCATCTCCTAATCCAAGTCGTTTCTTGATCCTCTCTATCTCCGATGCCAACGATTCAGGAATAATATGATCCACCTCAAAGTCAATGTATGCCACAGGCTCCCCTGTATAGAAGCATTTTCCCTGATAGGCCTCATATATCGCCAGTCGCAATGCATCCGCTATCTTCGTTTTACTCATAACACACTTACTCCCCATTATCCGTAAAACAAATCCTTCTCATGTTGCACAAAGCGTTCCTTAACTTCCGCCACATCTTTAGGCAGTTTCTCATTCACCATCCTCCTTTCATACAGATGATGACGAATCTTGCCATGATACGCCTTCAAAATTCTATCCATCACATCCCGTCTGATAAAGAAGAACTGGTCTGTATCATTAATATAATGTGCTGAAACAACTTCTCCGTCAGCCGAATACTCCATCGTGACTATATCAAAAACTAGCCCCACGCGCTTGGTTATTTCTTCATTTAGTAGATACACCGATTGATATTTAAAGCGTTCACTGCTCCACTCCGAGAATGAATAGCGACTCAACAAATCAGGTAGAGGCCAGTCTTCCTTATATTCTTCCGTTTCTTCCAAATGTCGCCAGCCCATTTCTCCATAGAAAGCATGATTATAGTCTCGACCATCACGCACTCTGTAACTGGAAGCCTCGTCCTCACTCATATCAGAAGGAATAAGCTCACTTAAGCCCGACATATAGATATTACTATGCTTCTCGTCCATCCTTTGTTCAAAATAGCCTCTCAGCATCACCCATTCGCCCTTCTTACGTGGCAATTTGGTAATGAACAGATTCTCCATCACATCGACATTGCTGGATGTTGCCCAGTCCGGCAAACTATTCACGTCTCTCACCAGTAATGACTGGCTTACCAGTGTCCGTTTCTCACGTATCCTGGGAAAACTGGGGTCTATCTCGATGATGTCCGATCTCATAGTGTTCTTATATTCTCCTTTCAAGCGACCGTTCACTATCAACCAGCCGTAAAGCTCCATGACTGCACTTCTCCCAAGCTTCTCGCCATAGCCCAACCGCAAACTCTGCCTATATTTGACTTCTTCGTCCTCTTTCTTCTGAATCTCGGCATAGATATCCTCGTCATAGCCATAATCCAGGACTCGTTTCAGCAACATACCGTGTACTTCCTCTGACTTGAGTATTGGCTCTCGTTTCCACCCATGTTCTATCAGCGGCCTGATATTAAATTTCTCATAGTCGTAGTCATAAAGGGCATACAAGCGATAGCCTGTAGTGCTTTTCACTTCCCATTGCTCATCCTTGTTCTTATTAAGTATTGTTCTGTCGAATGTCATCCCTAACCGATGTTCTCCATAGCTATAGAGGGTTTCAAGGTCATCCAAAAGATAGGCAGGATTTGACGTGAGCAAAGCTAAATATCCTTCCAAAAGATGTACGCAGCGTTGTAATTGCTCTTCCTCCATTGACCTCAGACCAACTCCGGTAACAACAGATACCACTGCCTCAATAATGTAGGGATCACTGATTTTTAATGCTTTCCCACATATAGCGAGACCCTTGTCGACTTCTTTTATAACAAGCGTGAACAACTCCTCCACGAATGTTCTCCTGAACTCCACATCTACTATCCCGCAAAGAAGGACGGCCAGCGTGATTTTATCTTCAAAAGAATAGCGTTCTGCCCAATACTTGTCATGGAAGATGGAGGCTACATGCGACAGCACACCATATCCAGAATACTTGCTGTTCCAGAACAAATCCAGTTCTCTAACATTCATACCACTGAAGAACGGCAGGAACATCCTAAGATAAAGAAGATTACTATGGTGGATTATTCTGTCATACAAACGCTCACACATCCTTTCTTTTGCACTGTCTTTATCGAGTTCGCCAGATAGTAAATTCGCAAAAGCCTGCCGCCCAGACTCTTCAAAAGCAATGATATCAAGGTGGTCCATGGCAGCCACAGCAATATCACTTCGTCCCATCAGCTCAAACCATTCCTTTCCATATCGCAGGGGCACCAGATAGAATAGACTTTTCACAATGTCTTCTGCCAAAGTATGCCGTGCCCCACCAAATAAGCGCGTATAATGCTCATCTAAATATGCACAGAGATCATCCGCCTTTGGATAGCTGTCAACGAGAGCCTTCGCTATATGGTAGCCTGCAACCAAATCATAGGCGAACTGAATCTTCTGTCGTCCTCCGACATTGTCAATCATAAAGCACATACCTTCATTAAGAAATGCTTCTGCTTGGTTGCCAAACACTTTCGCGAAGTCTTCAAAGTAGTCCAAACTTCGATCATTACGTTCCCATATCATCAGGGAAATCGTATTCAGCCCCTGTTCTGTCTGGTAATGTTTGAGCCTGTCATGTTTCCCTGCTTCTGTGGTGATTGACGTAATTAGTTGTTCGCTGTAGTCCTTCATACAAGTGGCCAGTGTATGGTCGTTCACCTCAAAACTGCCTCTGCCCTTATTGGTCTCGCAGAACACTTTAAGAAATAGTGGATTCGTAAACAGATGGTGTGCCGCCAGCGTATTGGGCTGTATCTTGTACTTTGCAAAATACTTTACAACAGCCGGAAGTAGGTTTCTCTTCTCTATTCCAGACAATAGTATTGGGTTGTCTGTCTCGTTATAATGTTTACGCCCGTATATGGCATAGATATACTCTTCTTTTTCTCTACACGTGGTTATAAGCACTAGATTGTCCCGCTCCCTGATTTTTCTTCTCAACGGTGGTAGCTCTTCCTGCCATCGTTTCTCATTCGGTGCTGTCTCGTTCAGACCGTCTATAATAATAGGCAGTCTGCACTCATGCAGTTCGCCTAGATAGTTTAGCACATCAAGAGCATCTCCTATGTTGCTACCTGCTGGCATTTCCAGCAATTCTGTCAGTTTCGATTCACAGCCATTGCAGTTTCTGAACTTAGCCCCTGTCAACAGAATAGCCGGCAGTTCTCGTTTCATCATATACGATGCCACAGAACAGGCAAAATGGGTTTTACCATGTCCGGCCTCGGCAAAAATGGAGAAATCCTTAATGGTTAGCCGGTTCAATAAATCGAGTATACTGATGTTTTCCTTATCTCTTCCAGATGTGATAATTTTCTCCAAATCACTAATTCTTTCCACCATTTTGGAGACAACATATCGCAAGGATCCATACTCACCCTCGTTCTTTAACAAGGCTCGCAACTCCTTGTTTAGTAGATTAACCCTATCATGACGTTTCTTCCGGTAGTCATTTATCAGGCTTTTAATCTCTTCTGCCTTTCCAAGAATCGCTGCGTCATTTTGATAGGCCTTCAGCTGTTCACTCAGCTCATATCGGGCATTAATGTCTTCTGTATAGGCTCTTTTATAATTTTCCGTCAATTTAGGATACAGCCAACCGTCTTCAACAAATATTGGTTCTTTCTTGTCTTTGTCAACCCTGCTTACCAGTGAATCGATTCTGTCCAAAAGCAGCTTCCTGGCTTTTCCGTTATCGACTATTGACAATAGTGATTCTTCGAAAGTGGTGGGTGTGTGCAGTTCGAGGTCAAACTTATTCTTTAGTATCTCCAGCGTATCTTTGATGATTTCATAGAGTTGTTGAATACCGATATGTTCTCCAAAATAATACTGGAAAGCGCCATTGTAGGCTTTAATATCGTCGAGATACATGCTGTGAAAAGTGGCTTTATGCCAACTCTCAAACTTGCAGTCTGGCTTCTCTGCGCTCAACTTTTCCGACAGCTTCTCCCACTGGTCTTCTATAAAGGCACCCGGCGTGCATACTATCCACAACTTGATATTGGGTTTACGCTTCAGTGAGGTTTTAAATCCAAGCACTAGCTCCTCAATATGTGTCTTCCCCAAAGGAGAATTATCATCATCGTGGCTACCTCGCCAGAACTTGCACTGCCATCCTATTACATCTCCCACACAATATTCAACCCCGGAATGCTCGACAGTTTTGTTCAGTTGAACATAAAACTCAGAGCCAGGTGTATTATAAAAATAGTCAATTGGACCATAATTGCCAAACAGATGTCTGGCAATATGATGACAAAACTCCTCGAAACACTTGTCTTTGTCCCCGGGAAGTCTTTCTAGCTTGTTCCAATCAATGCTAACGTTCATAACACACCGTTATCTCCGGATAATATGGACAACAACCTCTGCAATTCTTCAAGCCAATGCATGAAGCGTTCTTACACCCATTCCTCTGCTTGTTTCTGAATGATTCAAACTGATTGTTCCAGATGTCATAGAAGTCATATTCATCAAGGCTGTATGCATCCTTTCCCCCACTGAACGAGCAGGGTGAGACATTTTTCTTATGATCTATATATACAGAAAAAAAACCGCCCTCACAACTGTCCACGAGCATTGGGCTAACAGTCGCATTCGATAACAGCATAGGCACAAAACAAGCATCAAAGCCTAGTTTCGGTCTATCTACATCCTTCATCGCTATCGCGATCAGAAATGCATCATAGTCTTCTCCTCTTTTTATGACGCCTTCATATCCAGCCCTGCCTGCTGGTTTATAAGTCAGAAAGATAATGGCATTCACACCCGCCACGAGTTGATAATATTTACCACAAGCAATCTCTGTGGCTTCTTCAATGTTTTCCGAAGACAACACATAGTGGATGTTTGTTTCTATTCCATAATGATGAAGCATATCCAGTTTATCTTTCTCAATATCATGTACCGTAATAGCAGATATGGCAACCGCTCCTACTTTTCCCTGAATGTTATTGCAAATATCCTCAGTAAGATGAACTCCATTGGTAGTAAAGTTGGGTACGACACCTCTTTTCACTGTTTCATCTATAATAGTCAGGAAGTCTGGATGCTCCAGCGGCTCACCGCCTCCGAGTGCCACCTGAAACACATTGCCGTGTTCTGGGTGATTCATCGCATCCAACACACTGCAATAGTCCTCAACACTCATCCATTCATGGTTATTCCCACTATTCCTGTAGCAGAAAGAACAACCTTTTGTACAATGGTTTGAGATTGAGATGTCAGCCAACTCTGGCACTGGCGCAAATCTAGGGTCGTCCTGCATCGTTTTTCCCCATCTCATTGTCATGCCCGTCTTGTTGTCTGCCAAGAAATGATAATCGTCAATGTGTCTTTTCAGCATCAGTATTGCTCCACTTGTGTTGCTCCAAATCCTGGCAGCATAGTGCTCAGTCTTTTGTCATAAATCATTTCACCACGAATGAAGTTAAACAACTCCTCTTCATTCATCAGAAGTGGGTCACTATTATCTCCATTCTCCTCCAACATCTGTTTATTGATACATGTCCCATCATCGTCAGCAAACTCCATCAGATACGAATAGATCTCGTGATTATGAAGGTAGTTCACTGTTCCTTTTTCAAGCATAAAATCTCTTAAGGCCTCTGCCATACGCAAGGCGCCCTTAGTCTTTACGTTTTCCGTATCTCCATAGAAGTGTAAGAAAGTATTCACTATCTCCAAGTCCATGGTAACAATATAGCTCACAGAGCTACTGTTCGTAACAAACCCTGTCCTTATTTTCATATATCTTTCTTTATTATGCTATCTCTACAGATTTACACCTAAATATTATTTCACTCATTGTTATCACCATCATCACACTCTCCATAGAAGTACAGTATTTCAAATTCGCCTAAAAGCTGATAATTCTTTGTTCATCTTTATCAGATAAGAATAAGGACTACTCTCGCAATCACTCCTCTTCAAAAGGTATGGCAAAGAAGTAAGAGCTAATCCCAGCCCTTCACATAAACCTATAGCAACGTTAGTCTTGGTATCTGGCCCCAATCCCATAATAGCTGGGATCATTCCCGTCATCACGCATGTACCAAGACCTGTCACCCAATTGATTCTTGCATCTTTTAGCGTGGATTTAAGAGCATCTATCGTTGGTAGCACCTGTCTCAGATAAATACCTTGTACCTCATGCTTCAAATCTTTCTCGTTCATCCCATCTGTATCAAAAGCAAGCAGTCTGTCCATTTCTGCTCTGAACGATGCCAACTCATACCGTCTCTCCCTCTTATATCGCACAATTGTTTCCATTGGAGTTTGCGAATCAACCTTAATGTCATCAATGATAATCTGATACATCATCCCCCTCTTCTCGTTACGCTTGTTCCTTCTTCCATCAACAGAGTTCAATCCATCAGCAAGAATCCTGTTCGACAGATTGTTTTGATATACTCTGTCCGTTAGCAGAGCCATTCTATTGTTCTGGCAGATTCTATTTGACAACAAGGTCATATAGAAACTCATAAACCCTCTGTTAGCCCATACATACCCATCTTCTATCTCTTGCAATCCAAGCCTATCTCTGAGCATCATAGGCAGTTTCTCTACATGTATATAGAAGTCCCGATACGTATCCATCAACTTATGCTCATAATGCTCCCGTAACATTTGAGGTCTGTCACACATCAAGCCTTCACCTCTTCTGCTATTAGCAATGGACATTGCTGGTCTCCTCCATGGTTTAATAAAGCTTTTCTTCCCTTCTGGAGTATCCATAAACTTTATCACATCCTGTTCCAGCCCTCGAACCTCCTCACTGAAAGGATTAACACGATGAGCAAACAAAATACCCTCATCCTGAAGAAACCTGGTACTCCTTTTTCGGTAGGGTCTCTCTTCCGATTCAGGCACGATGGTCTCTATCCTGTCCCAAAACAGTGCAGCAGATTTCAACCACGCTTCATTACGAATGTCTATGGTAGGATAATATAATGCACTTTCAAACATCTCTTTTACAATTAAGCGAATATTGTCTCATCCTATTCCTCACTCAACTTCAAATCCTCAAGTATATCATTGCTAAACTTAGCCAGTGGTCGTTTATTAAAATTCCTTTCATCCTCGTATGTCCCCGTCATAATCCTATACACATCCTCCTCGCAGATGCCCGAACTCGGATTACCAATAAGAGCCTTTACGAAATCCCTATATGCCTGCGTCTGTCTGAAAAGATGTATCTTATACAATTCCGCTGCATAATCCTTATGGCAGTCATACAGCATCTGCAGATTAAAGGTGTTCACATTCTTATCCATCGCCGAACCCGCAGGATACTCTATTTTGATTTTTATATCTTTCTCCAACTTGCTCATAGCCATCAGTCCGCTATCACCCACGTCTATCTTAAACATCATCCCATGAGCATCCTTCAGCGCAAACGGATTAACAATCCTCGTTACAGCCACATCATCCCTATATTTACCACCGATGCCGTTACATGTAGGACAGCACGGCACCAAGTTATATCTCGACACTGCCAGATAGGGATATTTGTCCTTATCATAGAAATGGTCCAACTGTGCCTTTATCTCAACCACTATTTCATTTCCGTCCGCATCAGTCTTCTTTCCTTTCACATGCTTAATAAAAGTCCTGTTACAATACGGACACACGTCAGCACCCGCATCGTCAATAAGCTCATTCTTGGGGAACTTATAACCGTCATGTTCTATTGAACTATCATACCCATGACTGATAAACACCACCCTGCAAATCCTCATAATCTCCGAATCTTGTCGACCTAATCCGCCAAAATGGTTTTTCAACTTCCCGATTACCCCAAACAGTTTTTCTGCAGGCGTATTAAGCAGTGCTATCAGATTATTCCCACGCAGCAAATATTCGAAGAATCTCGTCGACTCCCTATCAAACATATTCGTCCGACTTATCCGTCCGTTTTCCACCCATTTTTCTATTTTGGCCCTAAAGCCATCATAGAATTGCTGATATTCTGAGATCATGCCTGTCGTCTTATATCTTATCGGAATCATAGCTTCAACTTCTTTTTCAGTTCTTCCAGTTCCCGTTTCTTCTGCATATATGCTTGTGCGGCTTCCTGATCCGGATGATAGCCCAACAGTTTCTCCGTGAGTTTCGTCCTCAAATACCTATCGCCTATCAGATTTATCACTTGGTGCACCGCCTCAAACTCTTCCGCCTGTATATATACTTTTCCATCATTATCCCTCCGTTCATCCCATTCTTTCATCTTCCCTATCGCTTCGCATATCTTTTCATAAGCAAATTCGCCCACGAATCTATCCAGAAAGAACTGGTTATTAAGCAGGTCATACACGTTCGCCGCAAAGGTCTCCCGCTCTATGGCCTCCGATTTATTAACGCCACATTCCAGGCAGAGTATATTATCGCGTGGTATATCGCTCAAAATAAATGGTGAGTGTGTCGCAATCGTTATATTCACATTACAATGCTCCAACAATCCTTGATTCTCCAGCGTATCAACAAACAGTTTTATAAACCGCTGCTGATATTCAGGGTGGAAACTCACCTCTATCTCATCCAGAAACAGGTACACGTTGTGATACTTCAGCATGCCTTTAACTTTCTTTACCGATACCACGTTTCTAATATGATACACCATCGATGCCACTATCTGCATAAACTGCCGTTCGCCAGTACTCAATGTGTTATAAGGCACGCCTTCCAATCTTTCCTCATTTTCATCTGTGGCAGAAAGACTCTTTTCACGATTGAAATAGATTTTCGGTTGAAATATAGGCGGTGGGAACTGACTGCTTATCTCGTCATACGTATCGGGTATCACGCCACCATGCACTTCATTCATATACTCCTCATAGGTAGCCACCTTCTTCCATTTCCAATCTTCCTTCTCCTTGCATTTCCGCTCTGCATAGTCAAGAAAGTCTATTGCCTGACGCAACTTCAGTGTAGCATGCGATGTGTCATCACGCAGCTCTTCACACATACTGCTGATCAGCCCTGTCGCATTGCCAAATTCCTCCTCGTCCCAACCGCTGTTTTCTTTGTTCAAATAAAACTTTCTGAACGTTGCTTCGGCATCCCTCCTAAAATTATCAGTATCACCTATAGGCCTGTATTTGGCAAACTGATTATACACCTCCACCACCGATAGCGTTTTCCAAACCAGATAGGTTGCAGCAGCATTGATTGTTTCGTCTGCATAATTAAGGTGCATCAGATTATAGCTTTCCAATATCTTATGCACTATCGATGAGCCTCTCCTCGCATAATAGTAGAATCTGTCTTCAAATACAAATCTCCAGTCCTGTCGTGAAGTGTTTCTGCCATAAACCTTTCTTGAGGTATATGCACTATCCACATCTAGTGTTATCTTGTCATACGAGTAGCCATCAAAAAATTCTCTGTTGCGCGACTCTACCAACATGCTTTCGATTCTTGCTCTGCATAGCGAATACTGTGTATAGAGGTTGATGCTACCATACCCCTTATATGGCTCTATGCCAATACACGCTTGGTAGCCGTCATTCTTCGAATAGATAGCATTCAGCCAGTTCCCCTTGTTCAGAGTGTCATCATTTCCAAAATCTCCCGGTGCCAGCGACATCAGGGCATAGTTCGACACAAGTGCATATCCAAAGCATCTCGAAACATTATTCCTTAGCTGTATATCAGCCTCTTTAGTATAATCATTCGAAGTTTCAAGCGCCGACATTCTTTCTTTGATGTCTCCCCACTGCAGTTTTAGTTCAGGCCCGTCACATTCCAGGCTTCCCAGTTTTCCTTCTGTCTCAAAGAACAACTGGGCATGTATACCATCAATATAGCATATATCCTCAGCCTTTGGGCGCTTCATCCCCCTTGTAATGATATAGCTTAGGTTATTAAATAGACGGTATATCAGTTCCAGCAGCGAACTTTTTCCGCTGCCGTTCTTACCTACGATAGCTTGTACAGTTACATTTCGCCCGTAAAGATGTCGATGACTCGTCAATTCATCATCATTCTTCACCAACTCATTGTCCTTTAGCGAATACCAGTTATTCAGCAGGTACCACTCATCCTTCAGAACCTTTCTTACGTTCTGGTTCTTATCATCATATAGCCTTACAGCTACTAATGCCGTACTGCTTGGTTTAAATCTACCCCTCTTAGCCATTTTCAAGTTTCTTCAAATCCTCATCTAGAGTTAATTGTTCACACTAACCAATCCTATTCTGAATACCATGCAGGTTTTATAAATTCCGGGAAAAGCTTTTGTCTTGCTTCATGTAGTTTCCTGAGGTAGAAGTCATAGAAATCATGATAGAAATTGAATCCCTTCAGTTCCATATCCTCCTCGATAGAATATCCGCCATAGACCAACAACCATAATCTCATAGCACATCCAACATACCCCCATAAAATATCTGTTTCTGGTAACTCCATTCTTTTCATCATCATATCAATCCTGATATCCATATGAGGATGACTACTACCACCACTTACACTATTAGAACTCATAAGAAGCAGTGAACAAAGAAGATTTGCAATTCCCACCTTGTTCGTATAACCATTATCAGTATCAAATGTATCCGACAGATAACCCATAGCCATATTATCTGCAGCAATTTCGTCTTTCACAGCTTGATCAGGAATAGCCATACTATGTGTATGTCCAAGAATATTATGAGCAAGTTCATGGGTGAATAAAAAAGCTACGCCACCTATCATCAACGCATTTGCCCTACTTATTTCCTCATTAAAAACTTGGGGATCACATATATTAGGAATTTGAAAGAATATTTCTTTATTCCATCCTGGATATAGAAGTTTTCTTGCTCTAAAGAAAGAATCTTCCGCAAAATCAACGGCAGATTGATTCGGTTTGTAGCCATGGATATTTGTGTCAACAGCATCCATAAAGGGAATCTGCACTTTATTATCAAAAACAGTACTCATGAACAGGCCTACAGCCCACATAAACTGGCAAAATGTGAGAGATATTCTGATCTCATAAACGCCATCCACCTTTTGTATTTCACCTGGATTTAGTTTCCCATCATTTTCTTCTAAAAATATGATGTTCTTGGACAAGTCATTAGTCTCCGTTTCCAGTTCAGCCATCTCATATATACTTTCTATGCCTAGTACATAATCAATACTTGCATCTCTCAGCACTTGAACTGGAAGATACAGCTGGCTATAATCAAACATAGACAACTCTACAGGATATGGCATTATAAATCTAACAAGCTTTTATATTATTGCGACCTAGCCATCCACCGACATTCAGAAGCATCCAACCATTTTCCATCAACCACAAAACTCTCTCATCAAATATGCCTTCGACGATCGACAACATATCATTTTATCTAAGATCTCTATAATCTGCATCCTAAGTGCAGGCGGGTAAGAAGTGGAAACTCCATATCCAAATACATTCTGACATTTTCGCATGATGTCCTCCAACCACGATATACCAGCATACGATATCATCCTCGGCTTCATCTTATGTATCGTTTGATGTATCAAACCTACCCTGCATTCAATTTCTTTCTCGTGGCTTTTAGCCAGTTCAAGTAGTCATGTTCTTCAATACGAT
>ODAJ012167765.1_pt1 | contig 12897 bp, 7 predicted proteins | sample 1539241 | NCBI WGS metagenome assembly ODAJ01 (sample SAMN02144231, study PRJEB22623) | gut metagenome | biome: sheep rumen | host: Ovis aries | place: New Zealand | reverse complement strand
ACCCTGACGCTCAAGGCGATCAATGAGCCGATGATCCTCTGCGGTCTGACGCTGACGCCTCCGGCCAGGGCGCTGTCCTACGAGGAATATCTGGCAGCCCAGCCGCCGGTGACCATGACCGAGGTGGGGAAGACCTATACTCAGAAGGTTCAGGGAGAGAGCGCGGAGCTGCGCAGCTCTCCGAGCCTCTATGCCCGTTATGACCGGAGCTCTTCCCTGACGGAGCCGAGCTCTGTTTCCAATACCGTGCTGAACTTCATCGGCGGGGACGCGTGGACTCACACGGGCGAGTGGATTCAGTGGGACTTCGAGGTGCCGGAGGACGGGTATTACAACATCACCATCAAGGCCCGGCAGATGTATCAGCGCGGCGCGCTGAGCGCGAGAACCATCTACATCGACGGCGAGATTCCCTTTGAGGATCTGAAGGCCGTTACCTTCGCGTATCACACGGGCTGGGATACCCGGACGCTGGGAGCGGGCAACGGGAACGACTACCGCTTCTACCTGAAGCAGGGAAAGCACACCCTGCGCATGGAGGTTACGCTGGGCCAGATGGGACCGGTGCTGAAGAAGGTGGAGGACAGCATTTACCGGCTGAACCAGATTTACCGCAAGCTGCTGGTGCTGACGGGCGTCAATCCGGACCGCTTCCGGGACTACAACCTGGCCAAGGTCTATCCGGAGGCCATCGAGGCGATGGATCTGGAGAGCAAGCGCCTGTACCGGATCGTGGACGAGATCGTGGCCACCACCGGCCAGAAGAGCGACCGCGCCGCGGTGGCCCAGACGCTGGCCATTCAGCTGGAGCAGTTCGTGGAAAACAACGAGCGCATCACCGAATCCTTCGGGAACTTCAAGGACAACATCACCTCTCTGGGCACGGCCATGCAGAACATGTCCGAAAGCAAGCTGGATGTGGACCTGATCATGGTGACCGGCGAGGATGCGAAGGTGCCCTCCTCCAGCGAAACCTTCTTCCAGAAGGCGCTGCACGAGGTGAAGAGCTGCGTCAGCTCCTACTTTGTGGACTACAACTCGCTGGGCAACAAGTATGAGCCGGACGACGAGGTGCTGGACATCTGGATCGTGACCGGCCGGGATCAGAGCACGGTGCTGAAGACCATGGTGGACGACACCTTCACCGCGAAGACGGGCATCAAGGTGAACGTCAAGCTGGTGGCCCAGGATGCGATCCTGACGGCCGTGGTGGCCGGAAACGGACCCGATATCGTGCTGAGCGTGAGCGGCTGGTTCGCGGTGAACTACGCCATGCGTAACGCGGTGGAGGATCTGACTCAGTTCCCGGATTTCGAGGAGGTCATCCAGCCCTTCTATCCCAGCATTCTGGAGCCTCTGACCTACAACAACGGAACAAAGACCGGCGTATACGGGCTGCCGGAAACCCAGAACTTCAACCTCCTGTTCTACCGGACGGACGTGCTGGAGGAGCTGGGGCTGGAGGTGCCGCAGACCTGGGATGAGCTGATCGCCATGCTGCCCACCATCCAGGGCAACAGCCTGACCGTCGCCATGCCCTATCCGGACATCGCGCTGGCGGATATCTCCGTGCTGGACGCGATGATCTTCCAGAACGGCGGAAGCATCTACGATCCGGAGGCGAAGCGGACGCTGATTGACAGCGAGGCCGGCGTGGCCGCCTTCAAGCAGTACACGAGTCTCTACAACGACTACGGCCTGCCGACGGTGTTTGACTTTGTGAGCCGCTTCCGCAGCGGCGAGATGCCGCTGGGCGTCTCGTCCTACGGAACCTACAATACGCTGATGGTTTCCGCCCCCGAAATCCGCGGCCTGTGGAACTTCACGCTGCTGCCGGGCACGGAGCGCGAGGACGGCACCATCGACCGGACGGCGCAGACGGACGGCCTGTGCTGCCTGATGATCGCGACCGACGATGAAACCACGAAGAACAATGCCTGGGAATTCATGAAATGGTGGGTGTCCGCCGAAAGCCAGGTCCGGTTCGGCCGGGAGATGGAGAGCGTGCTGGGCGCCAGCGCCAGATACCAGACGGCCAACCGGGACGCGCTGCGCCAGCTGGCCTGGTCCAACGCACAGCTGAAGGTTCTGGAGACGCAGATGAGCATGACCCGGGGCTTCCCGGAAATCGCCGGCGGCTACTCCACGACGCGCCATATCACCAACGCGATCCGCAAGGTGATCAACGACAAGGACGATCCGCGGGAGACGCTGCTCAACTACGCACGGACCATCAACGAGGAAATCCGGATCAAACGGCGGGAATTCAACCTGCCGCTGGACTAAGCAGAAAGGAGGCGCAAGCGCGTGCAAACCACACAGTCATTTTCTTCCCGGTATCTCGCGATGAAGCGGGATCAGCTGAGCCACGGATGGGCAACAGCCAAGCGGAATAAGGTCTGCTACCTCTTCCTGGCGCCCTATGCGATCCTGTTTATCACCTTCTTCATCCTGCCGATCGCCACTTCCATTTTCTACAGCTTCACCTACTACAACATTCTGGAACCGGCGCGGTTTATCGGCCTGCAGAACTATGTGAACCTGATTCTTCAGGACGAGGTCTTCCTGACGGCGATCAAGAACACCTTCGTCATCGCGGTGATCACGGGCCCGGTGGGATATATCCTGTCCTTCCTGTTTGCCTGGTTCATCAACGAGCTGCCCAAGTGGCTGCGGGCGGTGGCGGTGGTCATCTTCTACGCTCCGTCCATCGCGGGCAACGCGTACACGGTTTTCTCCATCATCTTCCGGGGTGACGCCTACGGCTATCTGAACTCGATCCTGATGGAGTTCGGCCTGATCGAAGCGCCGAAGCTGTGGCTGACGGATCCGAATTACATGATGACCATCCTGATCATCGTCATCCTGTGGATGAGCATGGGCACGGGCTTCCTGAGCTTCGTGGCCGGCTTCCAGGGCATCGACAAGAGCATGTACGAGGCGGGATATGTGGACGGCGTCCGCAACCGCTGGCAGGAGCTGTATCACATCACCCTGCCGAGCATGAAGCCCATGCTGCTGTTCGGCGCGGTTATGAGCATCACCTCGGCGTTCAACGTCTGCGACGTGCCGCGCGCGCTGTGCGGCTATCCGTCCACGGACTACGCCGCGCGGACGGTGGTCACGCACCTGTTTGACTACGGCTTCAGCCGCTTCGAGATGGGCTACGCCAGCGCCATCGCCACGCTGCTGTTCCTGGTGATGATCCTGTGCAAGAAAGCGATCAGCTCGCTTCTGGGAAAGGTGGGGACCTGAGATGAGTGAAGTGAATTCCGTTCAGTCGACCGGTACCCTGCAGCTGATCAACGGGAAGAAATACCGGGGCATGCTGATTGCCAAGGAAACGGAGGCGGCCTTCTATCCCAGAGGCGCCAAGAGCCCGCTGGTGCGCTGGAACTATACCCGGCTGCACCGGATGGACAACATCCGCCGCGGCGGAACGACGACGCAGGTCACCGTGATCCTGATGGACGAGAGCCGCTATGTGTTCGAGCTGGATCACGGCCTCAAGGTATACAACTTCATGGATCAGCACTGGGTGGACAAGCCCGTCCGGCCCAAAACGCGGGGCGACGAGCTGCACCGGCTCGCGGAGCTGCGGGGCGAAAAGATCGAGGTTCCGAAGCATCATCTGATCCACCGGCGGCATCCGAACCGCTCCATCGCCGGCGACATCGGCATCTATCTGCTGCTGGTGATCGTGGGGTTCATGATGGTGTTCCCGCTGATCTTCCTGATCGGCTCCAGTCTGAAGCCGCTGGACGAGCTGTTCAAGTTCCCGCCGACGGTGCTGGCGCAGCACCCGACGACGGACAACTTCTCCGATCTGGTGGTCACCATGGGCCAGAGCTGGGTGCCCTTCAGCCGGTACATGGTCAACACCGTGTTCATCACCTTCGTGGGAACCTTCGGCCACCTGATCATCGCCAGCATGGCGGCCTTCGTACTGGCCAAGTACAGCTTCCCCGGCGGGAAAATGTTCTTCGGCGTGGTTACGACGTGCCTGATGTTCTCCGGCTACGTGACCGGCATCCCGAACTATCTGATCATGAGCCGTCTGGGCATGATCGACACCTACTGGGCGCTGATCCTGCCGGCCTTCGCGGCGCCCATCGGCCTGTTCATGATGAAGCAGTTCATGGAGGGCCTGCCCACCGCGCTGATTGAGGCGGCCCACATCGACGGCGCGGGAGAATTCCGCATTTTCTGGAGCATCGTGATGCCCAACGTCAAGCCCGCGTGGCTGACGGTCATCATCTTCAGCGTGCAGAGCCTGTGGAACACCAGCGCCAGCACGGTCATCTACTCCGAGGCGAAGAAGACCATGGTCTACGCCCTGCAGCAGATCCAGGCGGGCGGTATCGCCAGAACCGGTCAGGCCGCGGCCGCGACGGTGATCATTGTATCGGTTCCCATCATCATTTTCGTGCTGAGTCAGAGCCAGATCCTGGAGACCATGGCTTCCTCCGGCATCAAGGACTGATACGGAGGCATGACAGAATGAAGCATGGAAAGGGGAGGAAGATCCGCATGAACGGAATCAAAAGAGCGCTCACGCTGATGTGCTGTCTGGCGTTGCTGCTTGGCGCATGCATCCCCGCGCTGGCGGATGACGGCTTCAGCACGTCCTACACCTACACATACGATTACTGGGAGGATCCGCAGGAGTCACCGGATGCCTACCGGGTGGCCACGGTCATTGACTCCATGAGCCTGGGGCTGGACAACCTGGAGGGAAAGCGCATCAGCAAGGCGCAGGCGCTGTACGCGCGGGAAAACATGCTGTATATCTGCGACACGAACAACAACCGGATCATCGAGCTGAAGCGGGAGGGAAACGAGTTCACGGTCAGCCGGGTGATCAGCGAAATGTTCGGCGCGAGCGTCAGCACGTTCTCCCAGCCGTATGACGTGTTTGTGGACGCGGACTGGAACATCTACGTCGCGGACTACGGCAACCAGCGCGTGACGATGATGAACCGCAGCCTGCGCTGGGTCCGGGACTACACCAAGCCGACGGACGCGACCTTCGACCAGAGCATGAACTTCCTGCCGAAGAAGGTGGTCGTGGACGTGGCGGGCCGGGTTTACGCCCTGTGCCAGAACGTCAACAAGGGCCTTGTGAAATACGAGGCGGACGGCACCTTCTCCGGGTTCATCGGCGCCAACGCGGTTTCGATCTCCATGGGAGAATATATCTGGAAGCGGTACTTCCAGACCAAGGAGCAGCGGGCGCAGACGGAAAACTTCGTGCCGACGGAATATGAAAACATCTATATCGACAAGGACGGGTTCATCTACGCGACGAATACCGTGTTCAGCGAATATGACCTGAAGTCCGACAGCGCCAAGCCGATCCGGCGGCTGAACAGCCTGGGAAACGATATCCTGATCAAGAACGACCGCTTCCCGCCCATCGGCGATCTGTACTGGACGGAGCAGGGCAACGAAAGCAACGGCCCCAGCAAGTTCACGGATATCACGGTCATGGACTACGACATCTACGTGGCGCTGGACAGAACGCGCGGCCGGCTTTTCGGATACGACAGCCAGGGCGTCCTGCTGTGGGCCTTCGGCACGAAGGGCAACGTGGAGGGCGCGTTTACCGGCGCGGTCAGCCTGGAGCATATGGGCTTTGACCTGCTGGTGCTGGATCAGCTGGAGAACAGCGTGACCGTCTTCCAGACCACGGAATACGGCCAGGCGATCTACGACGCGACGGACGCCTATCTGAAGGGTGAATATGACGAGAGCGCGGAGAAGTGGCAGAGCGTGCTGAAAATGAACGCCAACTATCCGCTGGCCTTCCGCGGCATCGGCCGGGCCATCCTCCGGCAGAACCAGTACGAGGAGGCCATGGACTATTTCAAGCTTGCGCATGACCGGGAAAACTACGGCCGGGCGTTTAAGCTGTACCGGAAGGACTGGGTGGAATCCAATGTGTGGTGGATCATCCTGATTCTCGCGGTGCTGCTGATCGTCCCGCTGGCGATTGGACGGGTGAAGAAACTGAAGTGGGAGGTGTCGGAGCATGAACGCGGCAAAATCCGTAAGTAAGCAGGCTGGGGCTGCCGTTTCCTCCAGGGCGGAGAGGCGGAAGGCCGGATGGAGCCGGTATACCGCTTCGCTGAAGTATTCGCTGTATGTGATGACGCACCCCTTTGACGGGTTCTGGGATCTGGTGCACGAGAGGCGCGGAACGCTGGCCGCGGCGCACACGTTCCTGCTGCTGTTCCTGCTGACGCGGGTGCTGAAGCTGCTGCTGACCAGCTTCCAGTTCATTTCCCAGCCGATTCAGTACATCAACGTGTTTGAGGAAATGGGATCCCTGGCGCTGCCCTTCATCATCCTGTGCCTGTCCAACTGGGCCATGACCACGCTGTTTGACGGCAAGGGACGCTTCAGGGACATCTACATGGCCATGTGCTATGCGCTGGTACCCTACATCCTGATTCAGCTGCCGATGATCCTGGTCAGCAACATTCTGACCTTCGAAGAGGGAAGCTTCTACTCGGTGCTGCTGAGCATCAGCGTGATCTGGTGCGTGTTCCTGGTCTTCACCGGCCTGATGGAGGTGCATGATTACGGCCCCGGCAAAACCTTCATTTTCCTGATTGTGACGGTGGTCGGCGCGGCGATTATCATCTTCCTGCTGCTGGTGTTCTTCAGCCTGCTGAGCGACGCGGCATCGTACTTTATCAGCATGTATCGGGAAATTGTTTTCCGGTTGAATTAAGGAGGGAGGACGGAATATGAGAAAGAAATCCCTCATCCGGCGTCTGATTCCGTGGATCATCGTGCTGGCCCTGCTGGCGGCGCTGGTGATCTTCGTGGGCATTCCGCTGTACGGAAAGAAGGAAACGGAGACGATCGAGGCTCCGGAAATCTCCTATTATGAGGGGGAGAGCGGGGAGCTGGTCATGGAGAACGATGACCTGCGCTTCACGATGGACGCCGCGACGACCCAGTTCCTCGTGGAGGAAAAGGAGACGGGACGGATCTGGAGATCCAATCCGGAAAACGCCGCGCAGGATCCGGTGGCGCTGTCCCTGAACAAGGATACGCTGTCCTCCACGCTGATTGTGACCTACACCACCTCCGGCGGTGAGGTTGCGATGAACAACTACACCTATGCGATTCAGAATCAGACCTATGATCTGAAGCAGCAGGAGGACGGCTCCATCCGGGTGGACTATTCCATCGGACAGATTGAACGCGTCTTCATGATTCCGACGGCCATCACCCGGGAGCATTACAACGAGCTGACGGATCGCATGAGCAAGAGCACCAAGAAAAAGCTCGCCTCCAACTATACGCTCGTGGAGCCTGAAAAGCTGGACAAGCGCGACAACAAGGAGGAGCTGCTGGCCAACTATCCGAGCGTGGCGGAGCAGGCCCTGTACATCCTGAAGCCCGACACGAGCACCAACAACAAGCAGAAGATCGAGGGCTACTTCGAGGAGGCCGGATATACCCAGGAGGACTTCGAGCAGGATCAGGCGCTGGTCATGAACGTGAACCGCAACAACGGTCCCGTGTTCAACGTCTCCATGGTCTACCGGCTGGAGGGCCGGGATCTGGTGGTGGAAATCCCCTATGAGGATATCCGGTACAAGACGGAGTTCCCGATCACCTACGTCAGCCCCCTGCCCATGTTCGGCTCCGCGGGGACGGAGGAGGAGGGCTACCTCTTCATTCCGGAGGGCGGCGGCGCGCTGATCCGCTACAACAACGGCAAGCTGTCTCAGAGCCCGTACTACGCCAACCTGTACGGCTGGGACTACGGCGTGCAGCGCAAGGAGGTCGTCAGCGAGACGGAAAACGCCTTCCCGGTCTTCGGGGCGACCCACGAGGACGGCGCGTTCATCTGCATCATGGAGGGCGCCAGCTCCTACGCGGGCGTCAATGCCGACATCGCGGGGCGCTACAACAGCTACAACACCGTCTACGCCAAGTACAACGTGCTGCACGCGGAGCAGTACAACGTCTCCAACAAGACGGCGCAGCTGGTCTATATCTACGAGAAGCAGATTCCGAAGGACACCATCCGGCAGCGGTACCGCTTCATCAACAGTACCAGCTATGTGGATCTGGCCAACGCCTACGGGGCGTATCTGCGGGACACGGTGCCGGAGCTGGCACAGGCCGAAGCCAGCGCGGAGGTTCCCGTGAACGTGGAGCTCATCGGCGCGATCAACAAGAACGTCGTCAAGTTCGGCCTGCCGGTGGACAGCGTCGTCGCGACGACCACCTTTGACCAGGCCCGGAAGATCCTGGACGAGCTGTCGGATCAGGAAATCCGGAACCTCAACATCCGCATGACCGGATGGAGCAACGGCGGCATCCGCCAGAAGGTGCTGACCCGGGTGAACACGCTGGGCGAGCTGGGCGGCGACGGCGCGCTGAACCAGCTGGTCGCGGAGGCGAGAAACAAGGACGTGTCCCTGTTCCTGGACGGCATCAGCTGCTTCGCCTATCACAGCGGCCTGCTGGACGGCTTCCTGCCGTTCTCCAACGCAGCCCGGTACGCCACGCGGGAGCAGGTGCATCTCTATCCCTACAGCATCGTGACCTATCAGACGGCGGAATGGATGGACGACTATTATCTGGTTCGCCCCTCCTACGCCAGCCAGAACGCCAGCAACCTGATTCAGGCGCTGAAGAACCGGAATGTGCCGGGCGTGGCCTTCCGGGATCTGGGCAACCTGCTGAGCGCGGACTACTATCCCAAGGATCTGGTGACCCGCGAGCAGGTGAAGCAGATGAACATTGACACCATGAAGGAGGCCGCTGCCGCGGGGCAGAAGGTTTCCATCAAGGAGGGCAATGATTACGCCATTCCCTACGCGGATCTGATTACCGACATGAATCTGACCGGCCAGGCCTACGCCATCGTGGACGAGCGGGTGCCGTTCTATCAGATCGCGCTGCACGGCATGAAGGACTACACGGGGGAGGCGATCAACCTCTCCGGAGACTATCAGACCATGCTGCTGGAATGCGCTGAGTACGGCGCGGGCCTGAACTTCACCTTCATGGCGGAGAATACGCGGGTGCTGCAGGATTCGGTCTACAGCTGCTACACCTCATCGGGATATACCTTCTGGAAGGATCAGGTGATTCCGATGATTCAGCGGTATCAGGCGGAAATGAGCGGGCTGAACCGGCAGCGCATCACCGGTCACGAACGGCTGGAGGAGGAGGTCGCGAAGACCACCTACGCCGACGGCACCGCCGTGTACGTAAACTACGGCAGCGCGGATTATGCCGCGGACGGCGTGACGGTTCCGGCCAGAGATTATCTTGTGGAAAGGGGGAAGTGAGGAATGAGCAGGGACAGAAAGCTTGTCACCATGCAGACCCGGAGAGCACGAACGGGATATATGTTCATTCTTCCGTTCATCATCGGCTTTATTCTCTTTATGGCAAAGCCGATGATCCAGTCCCTGGTGATGTCCTTCAATGACGTGAAAATCGTTCCCGGACAGGGCTTCACCATGTCCTGGATGGGCATCGACAACTATCGTCAGGCGGTGGCGGTTGACCCGTACTACAATCAGTATCTGGTGGACGAGATCAGCCGGATGGCCATCAACACGATTGCGACCCTGGTGCTGAGCTTCGTGATCGCGGTGATTCTGAACCAGGATTTCAAGGGCAGAACGCTGGCACGGGCCATCTTCTTCCTGCCGGTGATTCTTTCCTCCGGTATCCTGCCGGGCATCGAGAAGCAGAATGAGTTTTACGACATGATGGCGGGCGTAGCGGAGTCCGTGGAGGGCGCGGCGGGCGTCAACATCTCCGCGGCGCTGCAGGATCTGCTGTCCGTATCGGGCGTCGGCAGCGGCGTGTTCGACGTCATCTTCCAGATGATTGACGCGATCTACGACATCATCATGGCCAGCGGCATTCAGATCATCGTCTTCCTGACCGGTCTGCAGGCGATCTCGCCGTCCCTCTACGAGGCGGCGGATGTGGAAGGCTGCACCGCGTGGGAAGGCTTCTGGAAGATCACCTTCCCCATGGTCAGCCCCCTGCTGCTGGTGAACTGCATCTATACGATCGTCGACTTCTTCATGAAGAACGACAACCGGGTGATGGAAAGAATCTACGAGGTCATGTATAAGGACTTCAAATTCGGAATCGCTTCAGCGATGAGCTGGATCTACTTCGGTGTGGCGCTGGCCTTTATTCTGATCAGCTCCTTCATCATCTCAAGGGCGGTGAAATCAGCACAATGAGCAAGAATAATACTGTTTTTGTCGGAAAGAACAAGAGCTTCTGGGACCGCAACCGCCGGAGCGGCGGCTATCTGCTGCGGCGCAGAAGCGGACAGATTGCGATTTCAGTCATTCGCGGCCTGCTGATGTTCGGCCTGTGCTTCATGATTATTCAGCCGCTGCTGACCCGCTTTTCCATGGGCCTGATGCAGGAAAAGGACCTGTACGATTCGACGATTATCCTCCTGCCGCGGAACGTGACGCTGGATAACTACCGGATCGTGGCGGAGCTGACGGATCTGAAGAACATCGGCGGCGCCTGGACGTTCAACGCGCTGCTGAACACGCTGTGGATCTCGCTGGTGGTGTCCGTGTGCCAGATCGTTTCCACGACGCTGGTGGCCTACGGCTTCGCCCGGTATGAGTTCCCGCTGAAGAAGTTCTGGTTCGGCTGCGTGGTGGCGCTGATCATCATTCCGCCGCAGACGATTCAGTCCGCGCTGTACATGAACTTCGCGAACTTCGATATCCTGCGCATCTTCACGCTGTTCGGCGTCAACGCGGAGGGGCTGTCCTTCGGGCAGCGGCTGCTGAGCGTTGTGGACGGAACCGGGACGGGTCTGATTGCCCTGCTGGGCGGGACGCCCCTGAACCTCCGCTCCAACATCACGGCCTACATCATCATGGCGCTGACCTGCATGGGGCTGAAGGACGGACTGTACATCTACATGATGCGGCAGTACTTCAAGGGCATTCCCACGAGCCTGGAGGAGGCCGCCTACGTGGACGGCTGCGGCACGCTGCACACCTTCGTGCGCATCATGCTGCCGGACGCGCTGCCGACCATCGCCAGCTGCTTCCTGTTCAGCTTCGTGTGGCAGTGGACGGATATCTTCTATACGCGGCTGTTCCTGCCGTCCACCTCCTTCTCGACCTATTCCAGCCAGATGTCCTCCATGGTGACGAGAATGTCCCGGTATTTCTCCGCGGACGCCTCCAAGGCTGTGGTGGTTCCCAACGGGCGGCAGCAGCAGCTGATTTCCATCGCGGTGCTGATCTGCTCGATCCCGCTGATCATTCTGTACATTTTCACCCAGAAGACCTTTACGGAAAGCCTGGCCATGAGCGGAAGCAAGGAATAAGATTTTGGCTTTACAGGTTCCGGAAAAAGTGTTAAAATGACCTCGTTCTTCAGGGGAAAATGTTAAACCAGAGGCGGAAGGCAGTGCCTCCGCTTTTCTGTGAAGGTTTTTCTATACCGGTGCGCATTGGATGGCTGTTCGCGTGCGCCGGGGAAGAAGAACATGAACGGGTTTCCCAGCGGTGAGGAATCACCGCTTGAGAATCATGGCGAAAGCCAAATAATGTAAGGAGGTTTTCTCGGTATGAAGAAAATCATGGCTCTGGTTCTGGCCGCAATGATGCTGCTGGTTTGCTGCAGCGCGCTGGCCGAGGCTCCCGAAGGCTATCCCGAAGTGGTCGAAGGCATTGACTTCGGCGGTGCTTCCGTGTGGATTGCTGACTACTGGACCGGCTCCAAGGACCGCGTCGCGGATCCGACCGAAGAGCAGCAGGCGCAGTACGACTATCGTGACTGGATCAACAAGACCTACAATGTGGATGTGTATCAGCTGCAGGACGGCGACTGGGGCACCTGCGCCGAGCAGATGATCAACTTCACCCAGACGCCCGATGATACCCTGCGGATCTACATCATCGAGCCCGGCAAGGTCGGCTCCCTGGTTGCCAACGGTATCGCCGCTCCGATCAGCGACAAGTACGTCGATCTGAACTCCGACAAGTGGAATGAAGCTGAGAAGAACTTCATGACCGTCGGCGGCAAGCTGTACGGCCTGTATGCGGGCAATTCCGAGCCCCGCGGCTGCCTGTACTTCAACAAGCGCGTGCTGGAAGAAGCCGGCATCGACTGGAACACCATCTATGACGCGCAGGCGAACGGCACCTGGACCTGGGCGATGTTCGAGGATATGCTGAAGACCATCACCCGCGACACCGACAACGACGGCGTGAACGACATCTACGGCATCATCGGTTCCGGCGATGACATGTATGTCTGCGCGACCTTCGCCAACGGCGGCTGCTTCTTCGACTTCGACGAGAATGGCCAGATCTATCCTGCCATGAACTCCGATGCCACCATCAGCGCGCTGAGCTGGGGCAAGGAAATCCAGGCCAACTACTGGGCGCCCACTCCCGAAGGCGCCAACTGGGACTGGTACAAGGATGCCTGGAAGCAGGGTTACTGCGGATTCTATATGTATCAGACCTACGGCGGATTCAACGACAACTCCGAAATGGCTGACATGGCCGATGAGTGGGGCTGCGTTGCGTTCCCCGTGCCGAACGAGGGCGATCCCTACATCACCGTCGTGAGCGACAACATCACCATGATCCCCGCCTGCTATGACGAGGAGACCGTGGCGAAGCTGACCTTCATCTATGACCTGTGGTCCAACCCGACCCCCGGCTATGATGACGAAGACAGCTGGATCGGCAACAAGTACAACTACACCGACGAGCGCGCTGTGGATGAAACCTATGCGATGCTGCGTGAGCCGGAACATTGCCGGATCAACAACGTGACCTATCTGGGAACCCAGAACGACGTGCTGGGCAACAGCCTGCTGTGGGCTCTGGGCGGAAGCACTCCCGCTGA
>ODAJ012160643.1_pt1 | contig 12898 bp, 13 predicted proteins | sample 1539241 | NCBI WGS metagenome assembly ODAJ01 (sample SAMN02144231, study PRJEB22623) | gut metagenome | biome: sheep rumen | host: Ovis aries | place: New Zealand | reverse complement strand
CTAGAGCTGTAGAAGCCGGTATTAAGTCTCCCTGTGGGGTCTGTACTATGGCTTCCTTAGCTGTGGCTGTCCCTGTAAGTACCTCTAGGGAAGAAAGAGCCTTGTTACTGGCTCCCATGCTGTAGCTAAGGTTCGCTTGTGCGTCCAGATCTACATACAGCACTTTATAGCCCCTCTGGAAAAGCCCAGCTCCCAGAGCGGAAGCTGTAGTACTTTTGGCTACTCCACCTTTTTGATTTGCTATTGCTATGCACTCTTTCATGGTCTCCCCCTCTACATAAACTCCATTAAGAGCTTGCTGGCTTCCAGCTTTTGCTCTGGGCTTGCTTTCTCGTTGTCCAGGATACTAAGTAAGCTCCCCTTTACCTTAGCTCTAAGCTCCCTCTGCTCCGCTTCTTTCCTGTCTCTGGCTTCTGTGTGTCTCTTTCTGGTAGCTCTTGCCTTGTCCGCTGGCTTTAGATCCATAGCGTTATACCTCTCTTTATATGTGTATGTGTATGTGTGCATATTGTTATACTTACATTCCCATGATGCTATTAGCTTCCAGAGCGTTTATAGTGGCTTTCTTAGCGTCCAGTATGGCTAGCTGGGCTTTTATCTGGGCTGGGCTGTACTGTCCGCTCTGGCTGGCTGTGTAGAGCCTGTTATATTGTTCCAGAAGTCCCTCTAGGGTATCTTCCCCAGCGTCTTCTAGTGGCTCTGTGTACTCTGTCCTAAGCTCCCTCTCATACTTAAGCTTAAGCTCTAGTAGCTTGTCCGCTGTAAGTTTCTTTAGGTCTTTCCCCTCTAGGGCTTCTGTAATTTTCTGTAGGGTCTTCCCCAGCTCTTCTACCCTGGCTTCTTTAGTAAGCCTGTAGGAAGAGTATAGCTCCCTCAGCTTCTCCCCTTTACAGGCTTCTACATCCGCTCTTAGCTCTCTGTCCCAGCCAGTACAGGTACTCTTGCTTATTCCCAGCTCTTTAGCTATTGAGCTGTAGCTATGTCCCTCTGCCCTTAGCCGTACATATTCCAGCTTCTTCTCTGTGGTCTTCACTGTATCCCCCCTCACTTTCTAAGGGGTTTCTCCAGCTCTTCCAGCGGTCTTACCTGTGTACCTCTCATAAGGCTTACTAAAGTGGCTTTTCCGTCCTTTACGCTGGTTATAATATATCTGGCTGTGTCCCCCTTTATAGTCACTGTATCCCCTGTCTTTAGTGTTTCTATGGTCTTCTCCCCCTGTCTTCCTACCGGATCTAAAGAGCCTATAAGAAAAGAGCTTTAGGGGAGTAGGCTCTGTAGTCCTCTCCCCTGTCCCTGTGGTCTTCTATGCTAGGCTGTGGCTTTTCGCTCACTCAGCTCTACCTCAGAAGCTATAGCTAGCTCTTCCTGTAAATACTCCAGTTGGTCTTCCATGATGTTTATAAGCTCTTGTACTCTGTTTAGTGTGTCTCTGCCCCCTCTCCAGCGTCTCCCAGAGCGTCTAGTATGCTCTGTACTCCCCCCAGAAATCCAGTAAACATAAGAGCTAGTGGGCTTTTCTCCATTATATCCAGCCCATGCTCTTTATAGTAGGCTACTACTAGTTTCTGGCTTCTGTCTGTGGAGTCTGCTATCATTTCGTCTTGCCACAGCTCCCAGAGCTGGAGTACTCCCCTCTCTTCCTCTGTGGGTCTCAGTTCTTCCAGTGTCATACTTCCTTACCTCTCTTTCTTCTGGAATATCAGAGCGGAGAGTAGTACAATACACCTATCCGCTCTAGCGGTTATACAGCCCTGTACCTTGTCTATTTGCGGTAGCTGGTATGGGGCTGTAGCTCTATCTAAAAGGGCTTTCCTTGCCCTCTGGAGCCGTTAAAAGATAGCTTTTGCTATGGTAGCTTCGCACTGGTTCTTAGCCCTGTCTAAGTTGTGGGCATAAATAAGAGTGGTAGCTAAGTTCTTATGCCTTGCGAATTGCTGTACCTCTTCCAGCTTTTGCCCACCCATAAGAGCCAGAGTAACGGCTGTGTGTCTTGTGCTGTGGGCTGTGAGCTTTTCGCTATTGTAGCCAGCCCTCTTAAGAGCTTCCTTTACTATTCCGCTTACTGTCCTGGTGCTTATCCGCTTCCCCTTGCTGTTATTGCTAGTGGAAGTAAATAAAGGCTCTTTGGGGTCTGTGGCTCCCCTGGCTGTAAGGTAAGCTCTAAGAGCGTCCTCTACCTCTGGCATAAGCTTTATATAGTCTGTCCGCTCTTCGTGTCCCTTGCCCTGTAAGTAGAGGGCTACATCGTCTCCAGCCGTTCTAAGGTCTTCTATATTGGCTCTGCTTACCTCTATAGTCCTCAGCCCCCCAGTGAACATAACAGCCAGTATTGCATAGTCCCTTAAGCCCTGTATGCTGTCTTCCTTAGCGGTCTCCAGCACTTTCTTTACCTGTCTAGAGGTGAGGTAGTCTTTCTTGTGGTTCCTGTCCAGCTTAGCCCCTTTTACATGGTCTGCTATATTGGGGTACAGCCCCTCTTGCTCTGTCCACTGGAAGAAGAGCCTTACAGCGGTTATATAGTTCTGTACTGTAGTGGGCTTGTGGTCTTCCTTAAGCCACTCCCTATAAGCTATAACATCTTCCCTTACAGGTCTTCTTATACCGTTTTCAGCCATATACTTAGCAAACTGCCTTATAGCCCTTGTATAAGTCTCTACTGTCTTCTGGCTGGCATCAATATAAGCTATGAAGCTGTTATAAAGGTCTTCTGTTATTTCCTGTGAAGCCTGTAAAGCGTTGCTTCCCTCTACTATTGCTAATGTATTCATGCTCTAGCCCTCTTACTTATATGTGTATACTGGTATGTGTATATTATCCTGTGTATGTTTCCCTCTGCTTATAATTATACTTTATACTGTCCTTTTGTCAACACTTATTGTCATATCAAAATACAATATTGCCAGCTAAAATAAGTAAGAGCTGGAGTACTCCCCCAGCCCTTTTTCCAGTCATTTATACAGCCTGTTTTCTCTTCTCCGCTCTGCCCAGAAGCTCTTCCAGCTCCCCAGCTTTCTTTCTGTGGGCTTCTATGGCTTTCTCTATCCTTTGTTTGTCCTCTGGCTTCGTCTCCCTCTGTAGAGCTTGCTGGAGCCTGTCCAGGCTGTCCTTTACTCCGTCCAGCTCCCACTTTAAGGGTACTGGCTCTAGTAGTGCTTTCCCATAAATAGCTCTAAGGTCTTGCTCTACTTGCTCACTAAAGAGCTTTTCTCCAGTCATAAGGCTAATACACTTACATGCCTTTAAGAGAAGATCTATAGGGTCTTCTCCAGCTCTGGCTCCATTAAGTATCTGGCTTCTGAGGTCTCCAGCGTTCTTTATATTGGTCTGGTAGTCCCTATAGGCTTCCTGTTGTCTAGCTCTGCCCTCTTGCTCCCTTGTGAGCTTTATAAAGGCTAGCTCTTGCCCCTCTGGGGCTGTGGAAGCCGTTTCTAGGGGCTTTAGATCCAGAGGGGGTACTTCTCCCTCTGGCTCCGTCTCTGTGGCTTCTGGAGCCGTTCCTATGGCTTCTTCTATGTCCTCAAAGTCTATAAAGCCCAGCTTGTTGAGCTTGCTAAAATCCAGCTCCATATAGTAGCCCCCTCTCACATTTCCTTAAAGTAGTTGAAAAGTGGGTAGTACTCATAGCTTATAGTCTTCCCTGTGGCTCCGTTCCTGTTTTTGAGTACTACTAACTCTATCTCTCTGGGGTTCTTCTGTTTTGCTTCGTTTGCGTTGAAGTTCTTACTCCCAGCTCCCTTAAGCTGTAGCCCTATAAGAACGTCACTACCATATTCCAGGCTCCCACTTTCCTTAAAGGCTTCCATAGTCACAGCTACAGAGTAGTTAGCCCTGTTAAAAGAGCTTATTCCCAGTACTGGTATTTTGAAGTCCCTACTCAGTCTCTTAAGCTCCAGTACCGCTTTATCTGTGTTCTGTTTGTCTGTGGCTCTTATATCCGCTGGGGCTAATATCTGCACATAGTCTATAAGCACTGTGGGCTTTTTGCCTGTAAAGAGAATATGCTTCTGTACCGTCTCCCTTATCTGCTCTGTCCCTATATCGCCTATCCCCTCATGTATATAGATATTCCCAGCATAAGCTCCATAAGCCCTTATAGCCCTCTGTATTAGATCCTTTTCTGTCTGGCTGTAGGTCTTGTAGCGTGTCCCTGTGGTTATCCCCCTAGTGGTCTTAGCGTCCCTTATATTGCCCCCATTCTCCAATACATCCAATACAGTAAGCCTACTTATGCTCTTAGCCATAAGCTCACTTCTAGCCATTTCCAGAGAGAATACAAGTACATCTTGCCCACTCTCCGCTATTTGGTCTATCAGCTGTAAAGCCAGTGTGGTCTTTCCCAGAGAAGAGATAGCTCCCAGAATATACAGCCCCTCATACAGCCCACCCTCTAGCACCTTATCCAGTTCTGGGAAGCCTGTAGGAATAAATGGAGTATTCACACTGTCCGCTATACCGTCTATAAACTCTTGTAAGTGGCTGGCTGTGGAAGTCTTAAGGTACTCTTCTTTCTGGGCTTCCAGCTCTTCCTCTTGCTGGCAGAGGGCTTCTTCTACAGCTTTCCTTACCCCCTCTTGTAAAGCTCCCCTGTCCTTTAATAAAAGGCTGTTTGCGTCCTTTTGGTCTCCGTATAGGCTAGCCTGGATAAAAGGCACTCCCAGATCTATAAGCCCTCTTATATTCTGGCTGGCATCCCCTTTTATAAGCTTCTCTGTAGTGCTAGCTCCGTCTTCGTCATTGTCCAGAGCCAGTATAAGGGGCTTCTCTGGCTTCTTCGTCTGGAGCCGTTCTAAGAGCTGTTTATAGTTGGCTGTACTCCCCAGCCCTACAGCTTGTCCCCCTACCTCTATAATGCTCAGAGCGTCCAGCTCTCCCTCTACTATGAAAACTGGCTGGGTATCCTGTCCCAGAGCTTCCTTAGTGTTAAAGAGCTGGCTGGCTCCGCTCTTTCTGTAGCGGTCTTTCTTCTCTGCTTGTGGGTCTGTATTCCTGGCTACATAGCTGGAAGAGCCTGTAGGAATAATAAGGGCTTTCCACTCTCTGCCCCCTGTCCCCTTGTTATAGTGGGCATCATATCCCAGCATATACTTAGCCACTAGCCCAGAGCTTAAGCCCCTCTGCTGGGGGTAGTCTGTCTCTGTAATATGCTTCTGGCACTCTCTGTAGTATCCCATATTGTTAGGGGTATCAGCTTGTGTGTATGTGTTTGTGTGTATACTCTTCTGTGTATCGTTCATTTTTGGCTTACTTTTGGTACTCTCCCTAAAGTCCTCTTTGGCAGAGGGCTTGCTGTCTACCTGTACTCCATAGTACTCATACAGGCTTTTAAAGGCTTCCTTATCGTCTGTCTGCCCTGTGTGGAGCTTCCATAGCCCTATTACATCCTCACTCAGACCACACACAAAGCATTTATACCGCTTGCCCCTCTTGCTGTGTGGATCTAGGGCTATACCGTCCCCAGAGCTTCCAGAGCCATTTCCACAGCCAGGGCATATATAGCTAGCGTGTCCGTTTACCCTCTGTCTGGCTTTCTGTAGAAAGTCTGGCTCTCTGTTCTTTATGTCTTCCTTAGCTGTCTCTCTATCCATATTGCTTACTCCCTCTCACAGCCTGTAAAGAAAAGGCTGGGCTTTTAAAAAAACTTGCTTTCTGCTTTTGAATTGTGCGAAAATTTGCGTGTGGCTGGTCGGCGGTCTCTGTTCTGGTATACTGTAGAGATTCACAAGCCCCCACCCTCTGGGGCTATAGATCTGGTTTATCCTTTAAAAGATAAAGGCTCTTTCCCCCATTTTAACAGAAGCCCCCACTCCGTTAGGAAAGTGGGGGCTGGCTAGTAGTACTAGTAGTACTAGTAGTACTGAAATTTTGAACACCTCTGAGAGCCAGTGTTTATAAGGGTTTCAAGAAATTTGTGCGACAGTAACTTACAGCTTTTGCGACAGTAACTTACAGCTTTTGCGACAGTAACTTACAGCTTTTGCGACAGTAACTTACAGCTTTTTTTGAGAAGTTTTCTTCTTAAAGGCTGTTTTTTTGTGGTCTGGCAGGGGGCTATACTACTATATCTAGGCGATAGTAACTTACAGCTTTTTAGGGCTGTGTTACCTGGCTTCCAGCATAGCCCCTATATCATCTATTATTAAGGGTATCTCTTCCATAAGGGGCTTACACAGCCCTATAGGAGCATGGGCTTCTTCCACAGCCTTTATAGCGTCTATGGCTTCCTCTTTTGTGGAGTGGTAGCTGGTTATGTGGTCTTCTGGTTTCTGGCTCCCCTCTACTCCGTCCCAGAGTACAGCTACAGCTTTCCACTCTCCCTTGTGTTCTCCGTTCGTCTCATAGCTTACAAAAGCTAAGCTAAGCTGTTTGTCCGTCTGTCCGTAAGCTCTCCGCACCTTTAATAAAAGTCTGTCTACCCTCTGCATGGTCTTTATTTCTCTTTCTTCTTAGCGGTCTTTCTCCGTCTTGCCTGTCTTGCTTTCTTCTCTTCCTGTCTGGCTTCTATCCTGGCTGTGTGGTCTGGAGCATCCTTTAAAGAGAAGTGTATAAGAGTATCTGCCCAGTCCTCATAGCTGGTAAAGTTAGTAGCTTCTTCGTCTGTAAGCTTTTCTCCCTTGCTCTTGCTGTATCTCCAGTCTTCCAGAAGTCCGCAAGCTGTGAGAGCGTCCAGGCTTACTTCTAAAGGCTCTTTTATTCTGGCTTCCCAGCTAGTCCTCTGTTTTCTTATATCCGCTATGCTGGGTAGGTTCGTGTAGCCCAGAAGCGTCTTTACTTTGAGTAGCTGGGCTGTCCCCTTTATATGGTTGTTGTCTATGCTGTAATGCTCAGCCATAGCAAGCCCTATAGAGTAGGCGTTATTATTGCGTTCATCTACAGCCAGAAGAGCTACTGGGTACTGTGTGAGGGGGAGCTGTATAAGGTACTCCGCTATGCTGGTAGAAAACTCTATAAAGATCTGTCCGCTCTTTATGCTCCCTCTGCCCAGTATGTTAATACCGTCAAAGTCTCCCACTTTCCCTTTTACTTTTTCTTCCCATGTAAGAGTGGAAGCCAGAAGAAGCTGTAAGTCTTTCTTTATTTTCCTTCTAGCGTTGTCCAGCTGTCTTTTAGCTCTAAGAGCTTCTTTCTCCGCTTGCTCTTGGGTCTCTGTAGTATGCTCCAGTACATCATAGCCACACTTAAGAGCATATTCCTTTAAAGGTATGCTCACTCTGCCTGTCCTAAGGTCTCTCTGGTTTCCCAGCCCAGTGTTATTAAGGCTGGTAAAGCTGGCTATGGCTGTACTTAAGAGCTTGTGGGTACTTACTCCCAGAGTACCGCTAAGCTTGTCCAGCTCCCTTACTACTAGCTTTACATCTCCGCTAGTTATGCTGGCTGTCTGGTTAAGAGGGTTCTTCTCTAAAGGCTTCCCAGTCATAAGGGCTATAGCGTCTGTGGCTTTTCCATGTAACATTGGTAAGTATCTGTCTTCCCTCTGCTCTATTGGAGCTATAAGCTTCACGCTGGAAGCCATTGTAGGTACTGGCTTTTTCTTAGTTGTATTACTCATAGCCTTATACCCCCTCTCCGTCTTCGTCTGTGGGGTCTGGCTCTTTGTCCAGGTCGATAAAAGCCTCTTCCTCTTCGTCCTCTGGGTCATATATACAGAGCTTTAAGTATGGATCTATAGAGCTGTCCTTAAATCCCTTAAAGTCTTTCATGTTCTGCTTAGCTTGCTCCAGCTTCTCTTCTGGTATTCTCAGCTTCTTAAGGTCTACAGGCTGGAATATTTCTCTAAGTACTTCCAGCTTCTTCTCCCTCAGTCCTGGCTCTTCATAGTCTGTATTCTTTATGCGTCTGTAGAGCATGTATATAGAGCCGTTAAGGGCTTCCACACTTTCCTTTATTCCGTCTGTAGGAATACTGAATAGCTTTACTTCTTCTACTCCATACAGAGAAGAGATAAGCTCCAGAGCCTTGTTAAATCCGTCCACAAAGTACACAGAGCTTTTAAGTAGGCTTCTGGCTTGCTCTACTGTGTCTACGTTGTCGCTATAGTCCTCACTGTCTGTAAAAAAGGCTTCCAGAGATAAGGGGAGTAGGCTCTTTCTTAAGTCTGGGGCTATATAGTACCCTGTCTCCGGATCTATGCGTGTACAGCTTCCTAAGGTGCTGGGAGCTACTATAGCTACTCCGTTAAATAAGGCTCTTTTATTGCCGTTAAAGATAACTGTATCGTCTGTCTGTGTGGCTCTAAAGCCGTAAAAATCAGCTTTATAGAGGTCTTCCCAGCTATATACAGTCCCCAGCCATTTCTCTACAGGCAAGTCTTTAAGATTCTCCATTCCGTACCGCTTGCCCATATCTTCCAGAAGAGCCTGTACCACTGTAGGAAACTCAGCCACAAAAGCCTTGCACATCTCCAGGGCTTCTTCGTCTGTGGCTTCGTAGTACTTGTAGTACTCTGGTATCTCTCCCTCTTCCAGCACTTCCCACTTAGTAAGAAGCCCCTCTGGGCTGTCTTCGTAGTAGTGCCACTGGCAAGCCTTTATAAAGCCCTCTCTTACTTCGTCTTGCTGTCTCTTCTTCTGGGCTTCACTCTCCGATAAGTCCCCCTCATACATGTATCTAGCGTCTGTTATCAGTCTCCGCTCCCTTATGCTCTGTTTGATAAACTCCGCTTCCTTTTCCCCTAGCTGGCTGTCTTCGTTTATCAGCTTAAATATAGTGGGGGTTATAAGCTCTCTCCACTCTGTGGGGCTTACCTTGTCGCTTCTGGTTCCGTCCTCTAGGGTATAGTATCCCAGCCCCCTTACCCTGTTATATTTCTCCAGTATATGGGGGTCTCTTACATACTCTTTGTTGAGCTTCTTTCTTAAAGGCTTAAGAGGGTTCTTAGCTCTGGGAGTGGTCTCCAGAAGCTTTATATAATAGTCCAGGGCATCAAAGATAAGCTGTAGCACGTTGTTAGCTATATCCTCTCCGTCTGGCTTAAGTATTTCCTGTATCCGTTTCTCTACAGTCTCTTTATACTGTTTTTCAGTCATAATAAGGGGAAGCTCTTCTATGTAGCTGTATAAGTCCTCAGCCGTTATAGCGTTCTGTATAAAGCTCCACAGCTTATCAAACTGGAGCTGAGCCTGTTGGCTCTGAGCCATTGCTACTTGCATGGTGTTAGAGATCCAGTTATGTATAGATATATAGCCGTTGTAAGTTCTTCCCTGTACTGGGTCTTTGAGCGTGCTTAGCATCTTCTCAAATTCTGCCCTACTTATGACTAGCTCTTGCTCTGGGTTATTTGTCTCTACAGCTTTCTTGTAAGCCAGGGCTGTGTTAGCCAGCTCCAGCCGTCCCAGCTCTGCCCCAGTCCAGCCTTTTTTCTTTAAGAGCCTGTCTATATTAAGCATTACCTCATACCCCCTATAATGGTCTCCAGTTCGTCCAGCTTAGCCTTAAGCTCTACTTGCTCATAAGCCTTTAAGAGATTGCTTAGTACTATGCTCTCTCTGTTAGCTTGCTCTTGTGTCGCTTCTCCAGTCCTCACTCTGTTAAGTAGGTCTTCCAGAGCCTTTACTATGTTCTCTGGCTTTATATCGTCTCCCAGCTTAAAGGCTGGCTCCGTCCCTGTATATTCCCTCTGTAGGGCTTCTGTGTATCTAAGCTTAAAGTCCAGAAGCTTCTCTGGGGCTACGTCTTTTAGATCTACAGCGTCCAGAGCGTCCTCTACTTTTTTTAGCGTGTCCCCCAGTCTTTTTATCCTGGCCTTTTTCTTCATGTTGTAGGCATCATACAGGCTGTTAAGCTCTTCCCTTTTGAGCTGGGCTATATCCGCTTCCAGCTGTTTCTCCCACTTACTACAGGTACTCTTGCTTATGTGGAGCTTATCCGCTATGTAAGCATAGCTCTTGCCCTCTGCCCTCAGCCTTATATATTCTTGCTTAAGTTCGCTAGGCTTCATGTATAAGCCCCCTCTCTACTGTGTGTTAGCATGTGCTGTTAGCTGTATGTGTATGTGTGTATAGTTATCTTCTTAAAGGCTATAAAAGCTACTTCATTTACATATATTTCTACTTCTGCTAATGATAATTTGCGGAAGTAAGAGCTTTTCCTGTGGGAAGTAGGAGCCTGTAAGAAGAGAAGCCTTTACTTTGACTTCTGGAGCTTGTCCAGGTAGTTCTCTTCTGTCCCATGCTCTAGGAAGTCCCTAAGAGCGTCCTCTGTTATCCTGTACTCTCTCCCCAGCCGTATAGCTTTAATCTGTCCAGCCTTGATATAGCGGTAAAGCGTCCTCTTTGTTACTTTCAGCACTTCCAGAGCTTCCTCTGTGGTATATACCCTAATATCAGCCATTATTAAGCCCTCTCTCTTTCTATGTACTGTTTTATGGCTTCGCTTGCGGTCTCATTCATGCTTAAGCCCTTTTCCTTAGCCAGAGCCTTAAGAGCTTCCACTACACTAGGCTGGAGTAGGAGCTGTACCCTCTTGCTCTTCACCTCTATAAACTCTGGATTGAGCTTGTAGCCCTCTGGAGCTTTCCTAGCCCCTGTAGGCTTGCTCTGGGCTGTGTCTTCTGTGGGGGCTGTCTCTGGCATTGTTATAAAAGCTTCTGCTGGGTTATTCTGCTTAAAATTCTTCCTTGCCATGTCTCTCTTACCTCTCTTCCAGTACTTCCTCTATAAAGGCTGTATAGTCCGCTGTAGCGTTGCTTCTGGGGCTGTATGTGAATATGTCTTGCTGGCTGGCTTGTGCTTCTGGTATTACTACTGTGTCCCTTATATGGGTCTTGTAAAGCTTCGTGTGGAGCTGGCTAGCCGTGTCCTCTAATAGATCTGTCATATCCTTAGTGAGTATGGCTCTTCCCTTGTATCTTGTAGCCAGTATTCCTTTAATGGTAAGAGCTGGGTTACAGTACTTCCTTACTGTGGCTATGGTCTGGGCTAGCTGTCCTATCCCCTGTAAGCTGTATATATCCGCTTGCACTGGCACTATTACACTATTACAGGCTGTTAAGGCGTTTACTGTGAGTATCCCCAGGGCAGGGGGAGTATCCAGTATAATATAGTCATATTCTGCCCCCACTGGCTCCAGAGCTTCCTTAAGCCTGTACTCTTTCCCAGTCTCAGTTATAAGAGCGTCTGCACTGGCTAGAGCTGTAGAAGCCGGTATTAAGTCTCCCTGTGGGGTCTGTACTATGGCTTCCTTAGCTGTGGCTGTCCCTGTAAGTACCTCTAGGGAAGAAAGAGCCTTGTTACTGGCTCCCATGCTGTAGCTAAGGTTCGCTTGTGCGTCCAGATCTACATACAGCACTTTATAGCCCCTCTGGAAAAGCCCAGCTCCCAGAGCGGAAGCTGTAGTACTTTTGGCTACTCCACCTTTTTGATTTGCTATTGCTATGCACTCTTTCATGGTCTCCCCCTCTACATAAACTCCATTAAGAGCTTGCTGGCTTCCAGCTTTTGCTCTGGGCTTGCTTTCTCGTTGTCCAGGATACTAAGTAAGCTCCCCTTTACCTTAGCTCTAAGCTCCCTCTGCTCCGCTTCTTTCCTGTCTCTGGCTTCTGTGTGTCTCTTTCTGGTAGCTCTTGCCTTGTCCGCTGGCTTTAGATCCATAGCGTTATACCTCTCTTTATATGTGTATGTGTATGTGTGCATATTGTTATACTTACATTCCCATGATGCTATTAGCTTCCAGAGCGTTTATAGTGGCTTTCTTAGCGTCCAGTATGGCTAGCTGGGCTTTTATCTGGGCTGGGCTGTACTGTCCGCTCTGGCTGGCTGTGTAGAGCCTGTTATATTGTTCCAGAAGTCCCTCTAGGGTATCTTCCCCAGCGTCTTCTAGTGGCTCTGTGTACTCTGTCCTAAGCTCCCTCTCATACTTAAGCTTAAGCTCTAGTAGCTTGTCCGCTGTAAGTTTCTTTAGGTCTTTCCCCTCTAGGGCTTCTGTAATTTTCTGTAGGGTCTTCCCCAGCTCTTCTACCCTGGCTTCTTTAGTAAGCCTGTAGGAAGAGTATAGCTCCCTCAGCTTCTCCCCTTTACAGGCTTCTACATCCGCTCTTAGCTCTCTGTCCCAGCCAGTACAGGTACTCTTGCTTATTCCCAGCTCTTTAGCTATTGAGCTGTAGCTATGTCCCTCTGCCCTTAGCCGTACATATTCCAGCTTCTTCTCTGTGGTCTTCACTGTATCCCCCCTCACTTTCTAAGGGGTTTCTCCAGCTCTTCCAGCGGTCTTACCTGTGTACCTCTCATAAGGCTTACTAAAGTGGCTTTTCCGTCCTTTACGCTGGTTATAATATATCTGGCTGTGTCCCCCTTTATAGTCACTGTATCCCCTGTCTTTAGTGTTTCTATGGTCTTCTCCCCCTGTCTTCCTACCGGATCTAAAGAGCCTATAAGAAAAGAGCTTTAGGGGAGTAGGCTCTGTAGTCCTCTCCCCTGTCCCTGTGGTCTTCTATGCTAGGCTGTGGCTTTTCGCTCACTCAGCTCTACCTCAGAAGCTATAGCTAGCTCTTCCTGTAAATACTCCAGTTGGTCTTCCATGATGTTTATAAGCTCTTGTACTCTGTTTAGTGTGTCTCTGCCCCCTCTCCAGCGTCTCCCAGAGCGTCTAGTATGCTCTGTACTCCCCCCAGAAATCCAGTAAACATAAGAGCTAGTGGGCTTTTCTCCATTATATCCAGCCCATGCTCTTTATAGTAGGCTACTACTAGTTTCTGGCTTCTGTCTGTGGAGTCTGCTATCATTTCGTCTTGCCACAGCTCCCAGAGCTGGAGTACTCCCCTCTCTTCCTCTGTGGGTCTCAGTTCTTCCAGTGTCATACTTCCTTACCTCTCTTTCTTCTGGAATATCAGAGCGGAGAGTAGTACAATACACCTATCCGCTCTAGCGGTTATACAGCCCTGTACCTTGTCTATTTGCGGTAGCTG